>JACCDO010749006.1_pt1 | contig 15005 bp, 12 predicted proteins | sample 7446101 | NCBI WGS metagenome assembly JACCDO01 (sample SAMN15323440, study PRJNA562643) | freshwater metagenome | isolation source: river surface water | place: USA:Blue River Watershed | collected 2017-08-16
GACTGTTCTGGAAGAGGAATATGTAATTATGGTGATGGTACTTGCAGTTGTTTTAGTGGTTTCTACGGAACATCATGTCAATATCAAACTACTTTGTTTTAAATCAATAAATATATAAATATAAAAAGGTAAAGATTAACAGTGTTGGTTAATGATTATTATAATATAGGTATTTGAATGTTACTAATTAAGTAAATGATATAATTACTTTACTTTTTTTTTCACTCTGTTATACCTTGAATTTAGACCTCGATTGTCACAAATCTTGGGGTATTTCTTAGAAGTATATGTATCGACTGAGTTGTACTAACACAACAGTGTAGTTATTATCTTGTCTCAATGTTCTCAGAGTCCCAGGGAATATACAGTAGGAATTCCTACTGACCCGTCTTCAAAATAAAATACTCAAATAAAAAAGGAAATAATTTCAATACATTTCTATGAAAATCGCCCATGTTTCGTTATCTACGTGGTGTTAATAGTGTTTCTCGTTTGAGAAGACACAATTTGCGTGTACTATGCAGCAGTGAATCGAGTTATAAGTTGCCGAAAACAATCCTTGATCACCTTCCATCATCGTCTATAACAGAGTCATTATGGCCAAACTTGAAAGAATTTGTGAATACAATTGACCCCAAACGTGTTATAGTATTAGATGATGATCCGACTGGATGCCAAACCGTCTATGATTGTAATGTATTGATTGATCATAGTGTTGACTCAATAAAAAAACAATTATTATTAGATGAAAAGTTGTTTTATATACTCACAAATACTAGATCTATGGATGAAAATGGTGCTAAACGTATTCTGTCCACTGTATTAAGTAATATACAGGAAGCAGTCGAGCAGTTATCATATATTCATCCTATTCAGCATATATCACGATCAGGTATTCTTTCTATTCTTATTTTAAAAATTTAGATTCATCTAGTAACATAATATACAGATTCTACGTTGCGTGGTCATTATCCAGTTGAAACTGATCATATATCGCTGGAGTTGAATCAAGTGTTTGATGCAACAATAATCATACCAGCATTTTTTGAAGGAGGAAGAGTTACATACAACAATATTCACTATGTAACAGATGGAGATTATCTAATACCTGCTGCTGATACAATCTTTGCCAAAGACTCCCATTTTGGCTTTACTAATTCAAATTTAATTAATTGGGTAGTTGAAAAAAATAAAGGAAAAGTAAATCATAATGATGTTGTTTCAATTACATTATCTGATATTCGCGAAGGTGGTATTCTAGCCGTTGCAGAGAAACTAGAAAGTGTGAATCAAGGCGCTACTATAGTTGTCAATGCCGTGAATCAGCACGACCTAAACACCTTTGTTATGGCAGCATTACATGCGGAAGTAAACGGTCGTAATTTCTTATACCGTTCAGCTGCGTCGTTTGTTGCAAGTAGAGCGGGATTAGAGACTAAAAATCTACTATCTGCATCACAATTTTCTGATAAAACAACAAATAATTCAAATAAAAATGGCGGTCTTATTGTTGTGGGATCGTATGTAGATAAGACTACAAAGCAGGTGAAACACGCATTAGCAAACACTAATATAATGGGAATTGAAGTCAATGTAAGTCAGATTATCAATATTAGTAAGCAGCAAGCTAACAAAACAATCAAATCATCCTCGCTTGATTTGTTTATCTCTAAATTAGCTATTACCGTAGAGAATAGTATTACACGGGGTGCGGATGTAATGCTTTATACTTCACGTGAATTTGTGAAAGGTGCAACACTCGATGATATAGCATTAGTTTCATCAGTATTAACAGGTATAGTGAAGAAATTAAAATCCCGTCCTTCTTTTTTAGTTGCTAAAGGAGGTATAACATCTAATGATATTGCCTCAGATAGTCTTCAAATTAAAACAGCAAGAGTTGTGGGACAGATAGAGTTAGGAATTCCTGTATGGAAAACAAATAATGATTGTAAATTTGCAGGACTTCATTATATTGTTTTCCCTGGTAATGTAGGAAGTGAAGATACTTTAACAAAAGTTGCATTGAAGTTAGGTGTAACACGTAAAAGTGATATTGAAAGTAATAAAAGTAATGAACAAACTAATTATATGATAGAAAAATTACTACAATTACGTCAAGCAAAACAAGCTATTGCAGCATTCAATGTATATAATCTAGAAGGTGCGCAGGCTTGTGTGATGGCGGCAGAGGAACTCAAGATGCCAATAATACTACAAGTTCACCCTGTTGCATTGAAATTTGGTGGTGTTGCATTGATATCTATGTTATTTACCCTCCGTAAATATGCAAGTGTACCAATATTTATACATTTAGATCATTCATCAGATGAGAAAGACATTTTTATGGCTATTGAGAAGGGATTTGACTCAATAATGGTTGATGGAAGTAGTATGAAGTATGAAGATAATTTAAATTGGACAAAAAAAATAACAAAAATAATTCAACGTGAAAATATTATTGTTGAAGGTGAATTAGGTCTACTTGCTGGTGAAGAAGATGGATTAAGTATACCCGAGAAAGCAGCAAAGATGACAGATCCGTTGCAAGCTAAAGAATTTGTTAAAGAGACAAATATTGATATGCTTGCGGTAACAATAGGAAATGTGCATGGACCATATCGTAGTCAACCACAATTAGATTTTAAACGGCTAGTAAGCATCAGACAGAATATCCCGGCACATATCCCGCTTGTGTTACACGGTGCATCAGGATTGCCACATGCCATGACGCAGCGATGCATTGCAGAAGGGATCTGCAAGTTCAATGTAAACACTGATCTTCGTGCTGCTGCCATGAATTCTATCAAGGATAATATAAAAAATAATGCAAAATGCGATGTATTACATCTCATGGAGGGATCTAAAACCGCAATGTACAAAGTAGCAAAAGAGAAAATACTTAGTTTTATGGCTGGAAAATAAGAAAATATTATGCATACAAAATAACAAAATTGATACTTTTCTACCTTCGAAGTCGTCTTGCTTCACCACTATTCCTCCTTCTTTGTCTTTCATTCGAAGTTTCGTTTCTCTCAGCGGGTTCCTCTAATTTACCCCATATTGCAATGGATTCTATAACAAATTTTTTAACTGCTTGTATTTCTAATGATGAACAATTTGTTATATAGGGTATTGTTTCACCAATATTAAATTTTGTTTCCTTGTTAACAAATTGATTAGCTAATTCTTTTAAAGAATTACGCAACCTATCCATTCTAATGTTTTCTATATCTTGTACTAATGAACTTATCTCGTCTACTGATTCATCTCCAAAATCTATAATTGATAGGTAAGAGTAAGTTAAATTGATACTGTAATAAGAAATAAATTATAATGGTTTCAAACCATCTTGTGCGTAAGTCAACAAGAATCTCGATTTCTCTATATAATAAAAATCTAACGGATAGTATGCTTGACTTGTGCGTTCGTGTTCTAAAATTTCCTTCAGTCTTTGGGCGTTTAGCCATTCTGGTATAATGATGCTACACAGTCCTACCAACAAAATAGATTACTAAAAGTGAAATTTATAAATGCAATTTACATTACCTTTCTTTTTTAGAGTTATTGCTAGCCATATTGGCACCTTCACATGTTTATTGATCTCTATTGGTCCAACTGTTCCCGAATAAAACTTTATGACATGGTTACTTTCATATTCAAACTCAATTTTAGGCGATATTGTTATTAATTCTTCTTCAGCAAAGAAATCACTCTCATTTGATGATATCGCCCCTAAAATCAAGCCCGAGGCGACAGAGCTGCTGGAATATGCAGACATTGTTATCACTAAAATTGTAATAAAATTTATTCGAAATACAAAAATAGGCCGGTCGAATTAAATCTGTTGTTTTAATCTTGTACGTATAATAAAACAAGTATAATAACAGATTTGAAAATACGCAAAGTTTAAGCGTACTTGATATATGTCAGTTGGACATATTTAATTATGAAAATTAACAATCAGTAAAATATGAATCAATTATTAATGACAATGATGATAAATAGAGTTATTAATGTCAATAAGACATGGAATATTACTTACATATCGTCTTCCTTGTCAAATCTAAATTCATAAGGCCCTGGGCCGACTGTCAGTTATATCGAAATCAAAGAAAAGGAAAAAGAAGAGGAAAGAAGAGGCAGCTTCCCAAGTCAAGATATGGCGGATCTCAAGATTAAATCAGTCATTGGCTTCAGTGGCAAAGTTGCTGGTGCATTGAACTATTCACCATGTGGTAACTATATGGTATATCCGTTGGGATCATTCGTAGTATTGAAAAATATTAAAACCGATAAAGAGTGTTTCTTAGATGGTCATTCACATGAAATCTCATGTTTAAGTGTCTCTAAAGATGGAAAATGGATTGCATCAGGCCAAATAAATATTATTGGTGTAAAGGTATCATCTTTTTATCTTATATATTACATTATCAAATAACTCATTTATCATAATCATAAGGCGGATGTAATTGTGTGGGATTTAGCTAGAGCTATTCAATTATTAAGAGAAGGACAAGTAATGATTGGTAAAGAAGTGCTAGTTCATCGTTTAAAACAGCATTTAAGTCGTGTACAATCATTAGGTTTTTCAAGTAATGGTGCTTATTTATCTACAGTTGGTGGTCAAGATGATAATGCAGTAGTTGTATGGGATGTCAAGTCTGGTGATGCAATTTGTGGATCACCTGCAGCATTTGACACAAGTGTATGCTGCCAGTGGTTAAATGGTAGAAATGATCGATTTGTAACTGCTGGTAACTATCATTTAAGAGTATGGCAAGTTGATTTTAAATTACCAAAATTACATGCTATTGAAGCAAAACTTGGTTCTGTTCGACGTATACTTTGTTCTATAGCTGTATCAAGTGATGATCATTTTGCTTATTGTGGTACAACAACTGGTGATTTACTTAAAGTAAAAATTGATAGAGATGAATTACGATCATATAATGATCCAGATACTATTATTCCATCTATGGTTGGTTGCACAACTGAACGTTTTTCTAAAGGTATACGTAGTCTTATGTCTGTAGTTAATCCTGAAACTGGTAATGCAAATATTATAGTTGGTGCTGGTGATGGTACAATTGTTTACATTAATCCAAAATTAAATGTTGTTGGTGGTTTAAAAGCACAAGTTATTGGTAGTGTAACTTCATTATCATTACATCCATCTGGAACTAAATTTATTTGTGGTACTGATCAATGCAATAGATATGATGTATCAATAGATTTAGCTGAAGCTGAATTAAAAGCATCATGTCATTTTGGTGCTGTTAATGATATTGCTTTCCCACAAGGTTGCCCAGAATTAATTGTTACTTCAAGTTTAGGTGATATAAGAGTATGGAATACTAAAGCAAAATTAGAATTATTAAGAATACAAGTACCAAATTTAGAATGTTTATGTTCATTAGTAAGTCCAACTGGTAGTACTTTAGTTAGTGGTTGGGATGATGGTAAAATTCGTGCATTTTATCCTGAATCTGGTCGTATGAAATTTGTTATACCAGATGCTCATTCAGATAAAGTTACTGCTATAGCTATTGCTGATAATGATGCACGTGCACCATGGAGAATTATATCTGGTGGTGCAGAAGGACGTTTACGTATATGGAATGTTACATCATCACATCAAGCATTAATAGCATCATTAAAAGAACATCGTGGTCCAGTTAATTGCATTAAAGTAAACAATGATTCAACACAATGTATTTCTGCATCATCAGATGGTAGTTGTATTGTATGGGATCTTCATAGATATGTACGTATTGTAGCATTCTTTGAACCAAATGTTTTCTATAGTGTATTATATCATCCAGATCAATCACAAATGTTAACATGTGGTTCTAATCATAAAATAACATATTGGGATGCTGTTGATGGTCAAGCTATACGTGTTATTGATGGTGGTGATGGTATTATGACCTCGTTAGATGTTGAACCAGATGGTGAATTTTTTGTATCTGGATCGGAAGATAGAAAATTAAAAATTTGGCATTATGATGATGGTTTACCAGTAGCTGTTGGTAAAGGTCACAGTGGTACTATTAAAGCATGTAAAATATCACCTGATTTAAAAACTATTGTATCTGTTGGTTCAACTGGTGAAATAATTTTCTGGGAAATGCCACCATTACATGAATTAAGGGATGCAACTGGTCTTCATTAAAAGCAAAGATTTCTTTCGCAACTTTCTAAATATAATAAAGAATAATAAAAAAAAAGAATAAAATAAATATTGACTTTGTATACGTAAAATTCATTCAAAATTTTTTAATTTTTATTACTAAAAGAAACAAAAAATAATATCCTACACGATAACGAGGCGGTTTATTCAACAGTTTCCTTCTTTTATTTTACTTTTTCTTTATTTATTTTTTTATTATTTGGATATCTTTTATACACTTGAAAATGTTCTTGTAATGCATGAATAACATATAATGTAATGTGAATAGGGATTAGATACCAGTATTCACTAGTACGTATATGCTGACTTAATAGTATACCACTAAGTGCCCATACTTGACTGAGTATCATAGGATGTGGAATACAATTATATGGAAATTCCGTTACCCATTTTTCTTCAACTAAACCTAACTCAGCACCAAAATATGTGCGATCTATACCTAACGCTTTTGTTGCCATTGCTGATACAAAATAACCTGATACTATCATTAATATAGATACTAAATTATAATCACCACCAACAATACCGGTGAATTGAGGTAATAAATTAAACTTAACACCTTCTTTTTGTAATATTAATGGTTCAAAATATTGATAAAATACTTGAATTAAAGCAATTGTCTTGAATAGTAAGACATCACGTTTAAATGAACCAAAATCAATACCACGTCGTACATAAAATGTAGAAATATAACGAATATAATGATTAAATGATGTTAATAATAAGAAAAATTCATATACACCTGTAACATACCACATAGCAGCAACAAATACTAAATAATATATTGATCTTTGACCAAAATATGTTTCAATACGATCAAATAAAACAGTTTGAAAATTAACATTCCATGCTAAAAAATGTTGATATAATGTAACAGGATTAATAGTCATTAAAAATAATGCTCTAAAACCTTTATTATACATAGTATTTAACCATCCCATAAACCATCCTAATGGTGCTAAAACACGAGGATAAATTGCATAATGTAATTTTAATACAACACGATAATCATCAGAAATAGATTTCTTGGATTCATCACATGTAATATAATGTACCTCACGGTTAAAATCAAATGCTAATACATCACCTGCACATGCATTAACACCAACATTAGCGATAGGAAAATGTGTTGTAATCATATAATTACGATCCATACCAACAATACAACGATATACTGATACAAAAGGAACAAAACCCCATGGACCATCAACATGACGTGTATAAAATACTTGATCAGAGTTAGCTGGATCTTCAGAACGAGCTGGTCCAGTAACATATATCTCATTCATTCCTTCTAAAACATCCATACAATAATTACGTTCACTAAATAATTCACGAAATAATGAAAATAATTGTGGTGCTTTAGCACATGCATCAAATGCTGCCTTTTCTTTCTTATCTAATTTTGCAAACCACCAATGAGTAGATTTATCAGCAGCAGGTTTTTGTGCTATTACCCAATCACGTATACATTTTAAATCTTTTTCTTTACTATCATTACCACCAATTAAATTACATCGTAAAACACGATGAAAATATGGCATACCAGGAAAGAAACAAAAACTATTACGTGAATCAATACAATATGAACCAATAGCAAATAGAGTAATTGGTCCAATTAGAAATAAATATTCTTTTACACCAGCTAAATGCCATTCTTCAGACCATTTTTCATTATGTAATGTATCTAAAATTTGTCCTGAAAAAAATAAACTACCAAATTTTTTGATAGCAGCATGAACACATAATGGTAATAAATAGTAAGTATGTGTCAAAAATTGACTAACATTTTCATTTTCCTGTAACGTTTTCTCATTAGTAGCTAAATGTGATAAGTCTTGTAGACAATATCCTAATACAATCAAACCAATAGATACTTTTACACCAAAGTTACAGTATCTTGCTGATTGAACAAGTGCCATACAAAACAAGGTAGTTCCAATGAAATCACCAAAAGGGATGTCTAGCAAGGCAACTAAATATATAGTACAAAGTGCAATACTTAGCGACGACGACGAGGCATAATTTCTAATGAGAGATACTAAACCAAGTAATCCAAGTGGCGTTGTTATTAAATGCAACAATACATTTGACTCATTACCATGATACTTATCAAACTCACCACTCAACTTGTGGTAGCTGAAGGACTCCTCCTTTATTGTACTGTTCCAGGAATCCATCACGATCTAGGATCAACCCTCCGTTTATGAGTAATTGATTCGGCTCTTCGGTCTTGTCACTACAATTAGGGCTTGGCTTCGTTTCAAAAAAAAAACGTCAGTGTGTGGCGATAAATAATATAATAGTGCTATATAACCTACAATTATATATCAATAAATAACTGAAAATGAATAAATATTTGTGTATGGTTACGAAGGTTGTTGTTTGTTTATTCTGAGTAACTTAATAAAATTCAATATAATTATTGACAATAACTTGTTGGTGGTAAAGTGTTCCATTGTGTAACACTTGTTACAAGTTACTAATGTATTTCATTTATCAAATTTACAAATCTAATTAATTTATTGCGGCCAAAAACTTGGGAAAACAAGTGCCTTAGATTTCAAGAAAATCATCGAGTTTAATAGTGAGGTGATTGCAATCAATAGTGTTTTTTCACTTGGAAATGTTAGAATTGTTTGATATATTTCCCAAAGCTATTGACAATGAGAGGAAAACGTTGCATGGGTCAATAATATCTATTGTATCTATAATTATTATGACATTTATATTTATAAGTGAATTAAGGTATATTTTCATTTACTTATTTGCTTATTTTACTCACTAATAACACTTTCCTTATTCACTCCTTAGGTGGTTTTTAAAAGTTGAAACAACAAATTACTTATACGTTAATACTGCCCCTAAAACTAATTTAAAAGCATCATTTGATATATCATTCCCTGAAATTGCTTGTAGTTTACTTACATTTGATGCAATTGATGAAAATGGTGGTGTTCAAATTGATGCCAAACATGAAATATTTAAGCATAAATTATCTAAAATGGGAGCTAAACATGGTGAACCAGAGCAGTATAAAATTGGAGATAATGACCTAAATAGTGATCCATTTTTTAAATTAACAAAAGAACAAATGGAAAAAACTAAAATGAATACTGATTGTGGTAATTGTTATGGTGCTGGATATGATGGACAATGTTGTAATACTTGTGATGATGTAAAATTAGCTTATGAAAGAAAAGGTTGGAGATTTAAACCACAAGGTATTCAACAGTGTAATAATGAAGCATTTATTAATAATGCTAAAGATCAATATGCAATTGATGGAGGTTGTCAAATATATGGAACATTAGAATTACAAAGTACTGGTCATTTTCATATATCACCAATAAAAAAAATTGTTGATGGTAATTTAAATACAGATGCAGGATTATTTAATGTATTAGAATTTTTAGCAGCAACAACAACAAAGTATAATTTAACTCATACAATTAATAGTTTAAATTTTGGTGATCAATTTCCGGGATTAGATTCACCATTAGATGGTGAAAAACGTGATGTTGAAAATATTTATGGTATGTATCAATATTATTTAAAAATTGTACCAACAATATATGAAACATATGATAAAGGTCTTACAAAAGAGATTGAATCAAATCAATACTCGGTAACGGAACATATTCGCAAACTATCACCGGGTTCTGGTAGAGGTTTACCTGGTGTATATTTTTATTATGAATTATCACCTATATCTGCAAAATTTACAGAAAAAAGAAAAAATGGATTTGTTTTTAGATTTATTACATCATTATGTGCCTTAATAGGTGGTGCTTATAATTTCATGTGGCTATTAGACATATTTTTACAATATGCAAAAGATAAATTCTTTAAAAAATCAAATGGTATCTTGTAAACAATGTAATATTTATATTTATACATAATTAGTTAATTCTGATATTATTTTATCGTTACTCATTCTTATTTCATCAATAACTTTATTACAATTTAAAGAATTTTTTAATTCATAATGGGTTATTGGTCGTGGAAATTCTGTAAAATATGGTAATATAGTTGCATCATGAGCTGTTATTCTTTTTCTTGGATCTAATACTATCATTTTTTCTATTAATTTTATATCATTTATATGTGCATGAGGGATTAAAATGCTTAATTGAATAGGATCCATGGTAGGAAAACCAACTTTACTATAATCAGGTAATAATTCCACACCAGGCCAAATAGTAGATGTTGGATTACCCATAATTTGAAACACTTTTGCCATTTGATCTATATCATTATTACCAGGAAATAATGGTTTTAATTGTATTATTTCAGCAATTACAACACCAAGTGACCATATATCAAGAGCTGGTGTGTATGAAGTTGAAGCAAATAATATCTCTGGGGCTCTATACCATCTAGTTGATACTTGACTACTTAAATTAGTTGTAATATCATTTAAATATATTCGTGCTAATCCAAAATCAGTTAACTTGAATTGTCCAGTATTTGATATCATAATATTTGATGGTTTTATATCTCTGTGTATAATATTACATGAATGACAATGATTTAATGCATGAACTAACATGTGAATCATACATTTTAACTCGGAACGATTAAAATATATATTACCAGTTGTAATATTTTTCAGTCTATTATCAAGAATAGTATTTAAATCACAAACAAGATACTCTAATACTATACCAATAGATGAGTTATCTACGATAGTATCAATAAATTTACTTATTGGACAATAATTTAATTCAGGTGAATCAAAGGATAATTGTTTCAACGTTTGTATTTCACGAAATACTGCAACTGGAATCTTTTGATTCTTTACAACTATATATTTTATAGCGATCTCTTCACCTGTTAATTTATTTGTCCCATATTTTACATCACCAAACGCTCCCATTCCACATTTCCCTGTAATATTATAATTTTCCATTTGTTAATACAAACAATAGATATTGATTGAATTCCAACAAAAAAAATTTAGTAGTTATTAAATCTATACTTACTAACGTCGTACTTGGTGTTATTGATTCAGCATTTCACACTATTTTACTTCAATAATTCAAAATGTGAAAAGTCGGAAAAATTTTCGCGAAAACATCTCCACACCCACAAATTCACAAATAAAAGAAGCCTTTTCTCTCCTTTCTTCTTGCACTTCTACTTTTTATCTTTGCCCTAAATTACGTTATAAGCGTACAATTGATAAGTATGAAGCGTCAGCAATTGTTTCAAAACATTATAACTGAAACAGAGAGAAAAGAGCAAACATTTAAATTATTGAATAAAATGAAAGGAAATATGTGGAAATCACTCAATAAACCATTGAATTTGGATGAAATATTTCCATCAGAAGTTAAAAACATTAAAAAATCAATGAATAATGCATTTAAAGAGCATAATAGTACTTCAATATTGATGATTGGTGCACCTGATAGTGGTTTAAACATTATTTTAGATAGTATTTTAGCAGAATATGATGCATTAATAACTACAAAACATGGTGATAGTGTAGCATCTCATTTCAATGGCTCTTATGATACATTATCAATTGCTAGAGTGAATGGTTGTATTAATTCATTGGATTCAGATGCAATTAAATCATTAGCTGATCAATTTTTAATACGTTCATCTACTGATAATCGACACTTTAATTTAGCTATTGAAGATTTAGAATTACATTTTCGTCAATGTCGTATAAATAAAATTCCAGCTATTGTTATATTAGAAGAAATAGATTTATTTGCTGAAAGGGATAAACAAGTATTGATATATACATTACTTGATCTAATGCATAAAAGAGATTTATTATTTGTTGTTATTGGGTTAACATCATGTGCAAATATCAGATTATTATTAGAAAAACGTATAATATCACGATTAAATGCTTCATTTGTATATATGTCATCATGTAAAATAGAAAATTTAAACAAATTATTAGTTGGTCGTTTGATAGAACCATTATTAGAACTAGTAACAAGTGCTGTTGCAAGTAATGACAGCGTCTCTAGTGATAGTGATATTGATGATGTATATATTGACGAGAAAGTCATGAGTACGTTTGATTATATTAAACTATTTATTGATAAAATTCTTGATATATTTGGTGAAGGAGGTAATGAAATATTAGTAACAAAATATCGTGCAATTTGTAATAATAATGATGATATTCGTTTTATGAATAGTCAAAATAGTTCAAGTAATAAAGTACCAAAAATTAAAGATGTTAATTGGGGTAACAGTAAGAGTAATAAAGGTACAATAAGAACTTTATTGACTAATTATATTGATTGGGGATATACTTATAACTTTTTTATTAATATTGCATCATCTGTATGCAGCAAATTATCATTAAATTCACCATATTTTACTAATGAAATGTTTGAAAAAGCATTAGTTAATTCACATCCATTAACATTAAAAGAAGTAATATCTTGGTTATCAGTTATTGATCTAACAACACTTGTTGCTGTCTATCGACTAACTGTTTATCGAGATAATAAGTATGACATTACAATTAGTAATATTATGCTTGAATATAATAAATTGACAACACATGGATTGAGTACTAGTGCAAATACAAGTGTTACTCATACTGATGTAACACCAAATGACTTGATAAAATCTGTATTAATACTTGAAAGTTTGCAATTAGTAAATATTGTTAACAGTAAAAGAACAGTAACAAGTGGATCAATAGTTCAATTATTATGTCCATTAGATGAATTTAAACAAGTATTTTTACCTGAAATATCATCACAACATTCATATTTAGAGCGACCACAACCATTTATACAAATTAAAGAAAAATTAAAGAGAGCAATCAAATATCCAGAATTAAGTGAAATAAAAAATGATTAATAATGAAAATTTTATATACTATATATAACAATTTATATAAAAACTTTAACTGCTGCACCTTTGAGGTGATTACGGGGAGGTGATGATGTATATCGTCTGTTACTTGTACTATTATATACTGGATATGGTGGTGTTGAAGTTGTTGTTGATGATGTTGTTAGTGTTTCATTATCTACATTATGTGGTACATATTTGGCTTCACTTTGAGTAGAATATTCAATATTATGTTTGACACTTTTTATAGGTAACCATAAATCTTTATTGGTATAATTTTGTTTTAACTTGGATGTTGCTGGGGATATAAATCGAAACCTTGTTGTTAATTGTGGATTGTAATTACTTATATTACTATCATTATGAGGTGTTGTATCAACTTTTTCTTCACTTACACCTTGCCATGATTTTCTAGTACTTGGAACAGATGATCTTGCTGTTGTTGTATATCCAGTGGCAGCAGTACGTGATCTACTTTCACCTACAAAACCATGATTATTTCCTCGATGTAATGATTCTAGTTTCTCTCTTATTGCTTTTTGATCAAGCTCATATATATTCATAAATCGATTTAATATATCTCTTAATTGATTGTCATTTACAACGGCTGTAACGGGTGAATTATTCTCTCCTTCAACCGATTCACTTGTTCCCATTACAATATCTTCTTCAGTATCATATTCTGTACCTTGACTTTTGTTATTCACATATCGTTTTGTTGAATTATTCTGCTCTGCTTTCACATTTTGAAGGTAGTTCAATATAACACTAGAATTTTCTTGTGAAATTTTACTTATTTCATCCATTTTAACTGTAAAATGTTGTAATTTTGTTGTATTTTCACTATTTTTAAGTGTTAATTCTTCTATACTATGCTGTGTGCGACTGTTACAATTACTGATTTCACTGCGAATATCCACGTAATTACTCTGTATTGTATCGGATACTACTGCTAGCTTGGTATTGATGGAACCCAAGTCATAATCGAGTTTATTACGAGTTTCATTTAATTCATTACTCAAACTTGTTGTATTTACTAGATTACTGTGATGATTCGTAGCTATGGTACTGCTTAATGTATCCACGTGCTGTTTAATTGCTTGGTTTAACTTGGTTTCTCTTATAATTGCATTTGCTTTCACATTTTCTACATCTTTTTCTAATTTTATTTGTAAATTTTTTGTTGTTTCAATGATTAATGCTTTATCTTCTTCGGCTAAGATATTTATACGATTCGAGAGATCTGCTGTGATATTCTAGGGTGAAAGAGTAAGTTTAAGTCATATACAACTGATTGAATGAGCAAAATACCTTGTATGTTTCGTCGGTAGTAGTTAATAATTTCATTAAATTATTGTTATTATTATGAATAAGCTCTGAATGTTCAACAAAATTTTTAGTGGTTTCTTCTTCGTGATTGATTAATTGATTGTGCAATGAACTATAATTGCTCTTTAACTGCTCCTCTAAACTTGATATCTTTTCCATCAACGTGAAAATTATATTTTCTATTTAATAATTATGTGAAATTAGATTAAAGATAAAGAATGGATTGATGTGTATTAAACATACCTACTTTTTCTTCATGTCTCTCGATTTCATTTTGCATTTTATTGCATTTGTCTTGACAATCTTCTCTGTACAATTCTATATTCTCATATGCAACTTGTAATTTAGTATTACAATCTTCTCTAAATTCATCATGAAACTTTTTGGTTGTATTACTTATATCAACAGCTGTAGAGCTTTGTTTATCAATCGCTTCAATAATGTCATACACTTCATCAATCTTGTCGCTACATTCATTAGACTTGAGTATTAATGAGCTTATTTTACTCGATTGAATTTCTAAATAATTTACATAACTTGCTCGATCTGTGAGCATATTTATAGAGTCATTATTGTTTCTTTTGATGTAATGATTATAATATGTTTTACTGCCAGGGTCAATGTCAGAGATCATTCTGTAAGGAAAGGC
>JACCDO010221062.1_pt1 | contig 15004 bp, 11 predicted proteins | sample 7446101 | NCBI WGS metagenome assembly JACCDO01 (sample SAMN15323440, study PRJNA562643) | freshwater metagenome | isolation source: river surface water | place: USA:Blue River Watershed | collected 2017-08-16
GTGCAGTGAAGAGATTTTAATTTTGTTAACGAATTTTACAGAAGAATAACGGATAAAAGAGGAAACGGCCCACACTACCTTCCTTTAAAGATTATTTTCTAACTCTTGGAATAAATTGTTTCTTGTAATCAATATCAAAATTGGTAACCTTTTTCTTTCGAGATACCGGTAATTTAGACTTAGTAACTGTAATATTTGATTTTAAACTGCTTATGTTTTCTTTTTCTTCAGATTGGGAATTGATTTCCATAAATTTAACTTCTTTTTTAGATGCCTTAGCTTGTTGCTTAACTAATTTATCTTGTTGCTTAGCCAATTGTTTAGCTTGCTTTGATTGTAACTTTTGATCTTGTAATAATTTAGCTTTCTCTTCTTTTTCCCTTAAAAGATTAGCTTTAACTTGAGCTTTTAACTTAGATTGATAATCCGAGTCAGATAATAACAAATCAGGTAACTGATTTTGCGAACAATAACTTGCGAAAACTTTTAAACCTTTGATATAATTAAAAGAAATCCAATCAGGAACGGAATCATCGTCAAATTTAACAAAGAACTCCATTGATTTGCGATTCTTAATATCACCACGGTGCTCAAGTACTTCAGAGACAATGAATGAATTATCGTCTAGCTTAACAGCTTCAAGAGCTTGGTTTTCATTTTCACAATAGAAACGTTTAACATGAGAAATATCGAATTTAGATTCTTTCAGAGTAAGCACATGCTTAACTGTAATAGAATTATTTTCAATATGAATAACTTTATAAGGACCACGAAATCTAGGGGCAAATTTATGTGGTGGTACATCATCAGGTTGATTAGCAACAACATAATGACCTATTTTCAAAGTATCATCAGACATAGGATGCTTGCATAATAGTTTATAAATTTCCTTATTTTGAGTTAATTGAGCAATTTCATAACATAACTTAAGAGAATCATTAATAGATTCAATAAGACCTGTCTCATCACCTTGGATTAGTTCTTCATCATCAAGGTGTAGATCAACGAATTGATTATAACGGTGTAAATAACGATCTCCATACCTTAAACGATAAGGTTGCATTCCAATTGTACGACAAAAGGTATTATTCATAACGTATGATATAATAGGGAGAAATTTAGACCATGAATGAAGAATATTATGATGCTGAATGAGCATACGTAATTTCTTGATTGAATCTTTATTTGATCTTTCAATAATTGAATTTCCCGTAGGAGTATACGGCAGTGTTGTAGTATGCTTGATGTTCAATAAAGCATCAAAACGTTTACACAAATCACTGGTAAAAGACTTATCATTATCAGTACGAATCGCTTTGGGAATGCCCCAATCAGCAATAGAATTTAACAAACAGTATAGATAATGTTCGGTCGTTCTATCAGGAGTAGGAAACATTTTAAGCATACGATCACAATGGTCACGTACAACTATAGCGTATCTATTGCCATGTATATCAACAGGGAAAGGTCCAATAGCATCAAGACCAATAACTGAGTGACTTGTGAAATTTGATAAGCTCTTATATTCTTTAGCTAGCTTTTGTAAACTTGCTTTTTCCTTTTGACAAATACTACATCGTTGAATGTATTCATGAATATTTTTCAACAAGTTGTACTTTTTCGGAATCGAAATTTTTTGCGCTTGCAATAAATTTAGAACGGCTTCATAAGTTTTCTGTTCAGGATTATGAGCACAATGACCATCACCTTCGTGACAAGGAATAATATATGAGTTTAAAATGATCTCATCTGTTAGAGTGGACTCATCAATAGGTGATTCCTCAGTAACCATAGGATGTAAACGGGATAACATGTCACTAACAATATTTAGTTTGCCAGGAATGTGGAATATAACAAAATCGAATGAATTCATATATGAGATCCAACGACGAACCTTTGGAATATCACTGTCCATTAAATAGGTCAGGTTTTTATGATCAGTTTCAATAATAAAATTTACGCCATGGAGAATATCTTGCCATTGCTTTAATGAATATATAATGGAGTATAATTCTAGTTCATACGTACTCCACTTAGTTGCAGGGGTGCTTAACTTTTGAGAACAGAATGCAATAATAGTTTCAACGCCATTGTCGTCGCGTTGTAATAAAGTACCGCCGATGCCTATGTTACTAGCATCTGTACGTAATATTAGTTGATTTTTAACAGGATCAGGATATGTTAATGATGGTAAATCACTTAACATTGATTTTAATTTGTCATAAATATCTTGATGAACTGTATCCCATGCGAAAGTAGCTGATTTAGCTAGTAGCGCATATAATGGTGCGACAAGGGATGAATAATTTGCTATATACTTAGCGCATTGAACTAATGAACCCATAAAGCTGTGTAATTGTTCCTTAGTAGTTGGAGCAGGAAGATTAGCGATAGCATTAATTCGTGATGGGTGGATTTTAATGGAGTTATGTCTGATAACGTAGCCAAGACAAGTAACCTCTTCGGTTCTCCATGTACATTTATCAGCACCAAGTTTGATATTATATTCCTTGCATCGTTCAAGGATCATATTGATGCGGTCATTAAGCAGATCATCTGAATCAGCTCCACACCAAATGTTGTCAAAATAAACAAACAGCCAGCCTAACAATATAAAATCATGGAAAATCTGGTCCATTATTGCTTGGAATATATGACAGGCTGGGCGAATGCCTTCCGGAAGTGAATGAGGTTCAAATTGGCCAAAAACACTAACGTAGGATAATAAACGAGATGAAGCAGCATCAATAGGTACTTGTCTATATGCTTTCATCATATCTATGTCGCTGAATACTTTAAACTTTGATAATCCTTCGACGATATCCTTGATGAGGGGAATCGGGTGCGATGGACTGAGCAAATACTTGTTAATTGTCGAGCGGTTATAGTCAATAGCTATACGGATTTCCTCCGTGTTTAACGTTTTCTTACCGTCAACCATCGAGAATTTAGGAATTGGGATAATCGGCGAGGAGTAGCAGCTTGTACTCTTACTATGTAAACCAACTCGTTCGTACGCAGCTAACGTACGTTTAACTATGTCGCTAATGTCCTTACGTGGATTACGTGGAATACTATATATTTCCGCAGGTAAATCAGGCGATGTTTGAATATGAACTGGTGGGATTGAAAGTCCCGTGAATTTACTATCAGGTGTGAAAACCGAACCGTGATAGTGTGCCAAAGTTTGTTGAATCTTTGGTGGTAATGTATCAATAGACACCATTGCAGTACGAAGGGCAGCTGTGGCATTGTCTTGAGGGTCTAATAAATTCAGAATAAAGTCGCTTGCCGCGTTAGGATACAAATCTTCTAGATGTTCAGGAGCGCTATCATCAGAAGTGTCTTTGAGCGGGTTTGGCAAGTAGGTTTCCCAGTTCGCCGCATTATAATGAACTTGCTTGAACAGGACTTTACATGTATGATTATTTAGGATTGCATCGAAATAATCCAAATCAACTACAGCAAACACGACATCAGCGCTGTGATTGTGGTGGTGTACATCCTTGACATGAACAGGTAACGTAACGATACCTTGTGCACGAACGCTGGTATCATTTAAGAACGGAATAGATATATCCGCTATAGATGTATCTATATTAGGAATGTTGGAATCCGCCTTCTTGAGTTTATCATAAACCTTGGAAGGTAACAGGGAATAATTATCATTACCCGTATCCCAAAGGGTATTTTCTAGGGTAACTTGAACAATAGAAATAGGGAAGGTTGAGCTGGAATCTTTACCAGCTGTAGCAGCAACAAATCGCTTCAGCAATGCGCGACCTTTGCGCGTAGCGGAGAGCTTTAATGGATCAATCATTGAATTGGGAGCAGTAACAGTTTTATCAGGTTTATTTTCAGTTGTTTCATCTTCATCTTGAGTAGCATCAGGAGATAAAGCAGCATAATAGTTGGTATTTGGTGGTGGTGGCTGAGGAGGTGGCTTGGGAGTATAAGTACCAGTTATACTCGAGCCCTCGCTCAGTTTGCCTTGAATTTGCCTTGCGCGATCATGCGGTTGGCGATTTCCATCAAATCAGCGTTGGTGGTATCATGATTGTACGCACATTTGTCACCAAAAGAACACTCTTGTTGGGTGAAGGCTCGCATGCACGGCATGTTTTGCTTGGTCTTCTTCTTTCCAGGAGCAGCAGAGGCTTGAGTTGATGGAGCAGTTGCAGCAGTAGGCTTGGTTGCAGCAACAAATGCAGGGGCTTTGGGAGGCGCCGCAGTAGCAGGAACACGTGTTCTTCCGGAGGTAGTGGCTTCCTTAGCTGCGCCATTGTTGGTGGATGCAGGTTTAGACCCCGGGAAAACGATGTCATCACTTAAATCAGTAAAATATTCAACCTCGGGTTGAATTCTTGCAGATGTTCGAAACCATTTAATGATAGCAAGGTTAATAGTTGCAAGTGCGTGAGCATTCTTATATGCTGGGTATGAACTGACTTCGGAATATGGTAGGAACTTACTGATCGGATTGGGTGTTGTGGAATACCCATTACAGAAGATACGTGCGATACTATTGATCCCAACGAAATCTACGAATGATGAACCAAATTTCGCATCAATTATTTCTAACATAATATTGAAACGAGTGTAATATTTTTTGTACAGTGTTAAAGCACTAGCAGGGGTCCATTTGAACGTGGTCCCTGGTTTACGTTCGTCCATAAAGAGGTCGATACTCTTAAGGTGACGTGTACAAGCTTTGTAACTTTGAAGGTCGGTAATAGCTTGGAACACTGCAGTTAATGCAGTATCAAGTGGTAACGTAGGGAATTGATAATATTCAAGTTCAACTTCATTTTCTTTATCAGGATTTAATCCTAAATTATAATTGTCAACGATAATATCATGTAAATCACTGTCAATAAAATGAGCCAGATTAAAACGCTGAACTTGTGCATTTGACTTGATATAACGCAAAATATGATACCATTTAGAGGCAACATGTAATGTTGTTAATTCCGTTATTTTACACTTATCCGGAATGGTATCTTTCACCATTAGTGCAACTCTATCATTTATCTTTTCGTTCACAATCTTGGTATTATCTACCAAAGATTTTATAGACGCTGCGTAACTTCGCTGCGCTTTGACCATCGAATCATCCTCTAAGCCAGCGGATTTCCTTCCTTTGGACTTATCAAAGTCGTAATCGAACAAGGATTTATAATCATCATCACCATCGTCTGACATGGTAAAGATTAAATGAATTAATGGAACGCGCAACGAATGAACAGTTGCTTTGAGCGGTTGAACGAGCTTAGTTACCTAGTATTAATACTATGGGGTTGTCCGGAACTGCAGATAGGTCAGCTAAGTCTATGCGTGCAGTGAAGAGATTTTAATTTTGTTAACGAATTTTACAGAAGAATAACGGATAAAAGAGGAAACGGCCCACACGGGGGTGTTCATCCATTGCAAATTTTTCCGCAAACCTACCTGTTTGGCAGTGAAAGCAACCACTACCTTAAAAGCGTAACGTACTTGCGTTGTTGAATCTATAGTTCATCGTGTTGCCGTTGAATATATTTGAGAAAGAGTAGTTAATAATTGAAAATGGCTTCAGTTGATAATATCAACGTGATACCAACAACAACATCAACAGCCCTTCGAGATGATGATTCTTTGTTTCCAAACACAAGAAGGGGTACCTTTTGTTCGAATTTAATGACCTATTTGCTTATGGTTATCATCGTTCCACTATATCTTGTTGTAATTAGCATTGTATTGTTGCTATGGATGGTTTCTACAATTACTTGTATCGGACCAATGATTCATCACTGCTATAGTAAAAAAGAAGACCATGTATTGGAAAAACTGTTAATCGATCATCCAGAAATGGGCTTTCTTGAAATTCCCGCAGGAATTAATGCAGCATCTGGTGCTCACAGCTACAGGGTATCAACGCGCGTAACAATTCCAAAAAATTCGAATAATAATCTTCCAGTGATTATCTTTCCCGGAGGACTCGCGGCCACTCTCTTTTGTATGCACAAAGCACAAGACAGACTCACCGAAGAAGGGTTTATTTGTTTACAGTATGATCGCCTTGGTGTTGGGTACTCCGATGTAAATCCTACTGGCATCCCTGCCTCCGCCTTTGATTGCGTCAACGAGATGAACTATGTTATGAGAAATACACCCAATATTCCTATCGGGAGTAAATTCATCTCCTTGGGGGCGTCAATGGGTGCAATCGTGACAGAAGCCTTCATGTCTATCTATCCTAATCGGTTGGTGGGATTCATCAATGTCGACGGCCTTCCGCACTCTTTTATCAAAACCAACAAACTTTTCATCAAGACATTCGCACCCATGTACAAGGGAGTGGCCAGTATCGTCTGGACGGGACTGATGCGCAGCATGTTTTCAGGGATGAAAAGCACCTTGCAAAAATCATTCAGCAGCAAGAATATAGGCGTAGCTCCCATAATGGCGCAGATGATGCGCAAACGGTTTTTTGCCAATGCTTACTTGGAGTTTTTCACAATGATGTCGTGCGCCGATCTCTCGTGCACGGCGTGGGGCGCTATCTCTCCGACCAAAATGGACACTGATTTGTTCTATCGTTGCGTCACAGTGGCACCCTCTCGCTCGACTATTGTCGACGAGCGAGATAACATTGCAGCGAGTGATACCTTAGAGCGAAGCTCCTCGGAACTAGGAGTATCCTGGGCAACACCCGGCGAAACGAGGGCAACACTTGACGTGCTTCGTCAAAATGCCCCCATCAAGTCAGAGGATTTGGGAGACTTGAAGATGACTAACGCCGACAATAACGAGCATCCAATATCAAAATCCGGGTTCGTTGGTGGCATTTCTGCCGAGACAGTCGTGCATCCTTTGCCGCCTCAATTCCAGAATATGTTCGTTCGCGTTCTCTCTGCTAGGAGCTACGACATGGGTGACAGTAGTATGCTCGGTGAATGGGGCTATCCGCAGGTCAATCGAAACCGATCCTCATCGGAACATAATATCCATGCGCTTTTAGCGAAGGATGGCGCTCGCATCGTCTACCCGAAACTAACTCACGCATCTGTCTTCGCGCAAACTGAACAGATTGTGGCCGTTATGAACGAGTTCAAGGAGTTTTGGTCGAAGGAATCCGTGTAGATTTTATGTTGTAAATATGTACGTGTTGTTATTGTTAGAGCTGCCCTCTCTTTGTACGTGTAACACTAGCTGGGTGCAGATGACCGTTGCAATTCCGGATCACGCGGGGATTTCAGATTTTTTAAAAAATATCGAAAGTTTCGATTCGAAGCAAGTGCAGAAGCACAGTGACAGAGAGATAGTGTTTGGTGATATCTATTAAAGCAAAAGTGAATCGTTGAAATGGCTCTCGCCAAAGCACGTGAAGCAAAGTTAAAAGAATTGGAAAAGAAATCAAAGAATGCAGGTGAAAGAGTTCACTTTAAAGTTATTAAAGGTGGTGATGCTGTCAATTTTCCTAAACGAGGTGATTCTGTAGCAATTCATTATAAATGTTGGTTAGAAGATGGTACGCAAGTTGATGATACATATGCCAGAGGACAGCCAATATATTTTATTCTTGGCAATCAACAAGTTATCGATGGTATTGAGGATGCTGTACCTCTATTATCACAACGCGGAATATGTTCGATAACTGTACCACATGAATTAGCTTATGGTGTTAAAGGATATCCACCGATTATACCACCATTAGCAACACTGAAGTATGAATTAGAATTAGTCACATTTTCCTCAACAGGCACAGAGGAGCGTTTACATCGTGAAAGAAAAAAAGATTATTAGATGACTATGTCAACATGAAATACCCGCTATTGCCATTTGATTGCGATGCTTGTAGCGTCAAAAGCAGTAAGTTACATCATTCGTTCTCTTAATGTCAATTAATTCGTTCCGAGTGCAACGTATCAATCATCTTGTTGCGGATATCAAATATTTATATATCCAAGAAGTCTTTTGAGACTAAAGTGGTAGTTGTGGAATGAGTTAATGAGACGAGAAGTATTATTAGTTGTAAAAGCAAATAAATAAAAAGCCGAAATAAACCATGCGATGGTTGTGATGAAGTGGGCGATTCGGTGTCATTACTGCCTACATTCGTCTTGCATAATAAACATGTCCGTGTATCATAACAACGAATATCTAGCCTGTGTATTCCACCGTGTTCCAGTGGAAAATCGGGCTATTACACTGGATCTTTTATCTCAAAGGCTTCATTTCTCATCTAAATAATCTCCAATACTTAGGTAATCCAGCTTGTCCATTGAATCCAAAGTGGACAGAGCCGATTGCAGGTTGATGTCATTTGCCATCTTGTAACTTAAAGTGAGTGTGACATACACCGCAGCGACTACTACTCACTCATACTTCAATCTCCAGTGTCAATACTTTCAGGGTGGGCCGCCCAATCGTTGTCAAGATCTTGTGTGAGACAAAGCAAAGTCCATCTCCAGCCGACGAGTTGTTAGGTACTTAGATAGTTGTCAGAGACACTTTGCTAGCGCGGGTACGAATATGGAGATGACATTTAGTTCGTGGTCGGACTACCAGGTGTCGATACTCTGGTCCTCGTGGAAAGTACAGACGAGATGGGAATTTTTCCTTTCATGGTTGGCAGTTGTACTTGCCACTGTAATCTACTATGGCGTTCGTTTTTTGATACATTTGATTGAAGATCAGATGGAGAGTAGTGCATCAGTCACTGTACGAGATAATCGTGGTAGTAATAATAGTTCTTCATATCAAGGTAACGAGGTTAATCAACCAATGTTTCCTAAAGATAATGAACATGCAGGCCTTGTAGAAGATGCTCCTGCGCATAAAGATATATCAGTTACAAAATATTTATGGTTAAGATTATTGCATGCAGTATTAAGTGGGTTGAATTATGGATTGGCATTATTACTTATGCTTGTTGCTATGACATTCAATCCATCTTTATTCCTAGCATTAATGACTGGATACAGTATAGGAGACTTCGTTTTCTATTCCAAAATGAGAAAGCACTCATTAGCCGACTGTCATAGTTAGTGTATATGTTATATTTGTAATTTTATACTGGTATATAAACAATTTTGATTTGCATTGAATGTGAGTCTGGTACAGTCGGTCTCTATTATTTATCGAGTCTTTCTCTTTCACCGTCATTCTTCGTTTGGAATACGCTTTATATTGCATTACTTACGAACTTACTTTTTATGTCGGTATTTTCTGCCAAATTTTCTTAGTCATAGCTATGACTAAGTCATTAAAAAAAGAAAAGGATGAGAGTGTTGTTGTTTCTACTCCTGATCGGCGCTGTGGTGCTGCATAGCTATCATATAAAAAACAAATATAGAAAATCTAGACAATCTTCAAAATTGAACTTTGGAGTGCATGAATATGATATGCTAATGAGCAATGCCCAGGTAGTGCCTCCTATCTTGCAACAGGCATTCAATAATGGAATTGCGGGTCTACAAGCAGGTGCATTGCAGGTAGCGACACTAATGTGGCTAAGAACGGCGATTAATTATCAGTATAGATTTGGTAAAACTACTGCCGAGGCACTGAATGAACTATACAAGGAAGGAGGAATAGCAAGATTATATCAAGGACTTCCTTTCGCATTGCTCCAAGGACCATTATCTCGGTTTGGAGACACTGCCGCAAATTCATTGATATCAACATTAACTATTACATATGATGCTAATCACCAATTTACATTTATTAGCACTTTATTTGCCTCACTATTAGCTGGATGTTGGCGAATAGGGCTTATGCCTATTGACACCGTCAAGACTTCATTGCAAGTGAATGGTGCTAGTGGTTGGGATATTGTAAAGGATAGAATAAACACGAAAGGAATCACAACTCTTTATTCAGGAGCATTAGCCGCATCAGCTGCAACGATAGTAGGTCATTATCCTTGGTTTTTAACTTACAATTATCTCTCGGAATGGTTACTTACACCAACTGAACTTGTAAGCATGGCAGCCAACAGTGATCCTTCAGCTAGCACTAGTCAATTAGTAATATTCATCGCGGGACTTGATAGTCGAACCATAACCCTGTTGCGATCAGCCTTCATTGGACTCATGGCTTCTAGTATCTCTGACATTTGTTCGAACTCGTTACGTGTGCTAAAGACGACACGGCAAACAGACAAGGAGTTAGTGTCCTACGTTGACTCGGTGAAGGCGATTGTAGAGAAGGAGGGACTTGGAGGGCTGCTGGGTCGTGGTTTACAGACTCGCTTGCTGTGTAACTCGTTACAAGGAGTCCTTTTCTCGGTGCTATACAAGTCGTTTCAACAGTCAACCAGGTGAGCAAGTGAGTGAGTAAGTGAGTATAATATCGTGTAACTAACTGTAAGAAATTGTAATCAAAATATATTTTGTTGAAGTTTTACAGTCGATAGGAAAGGTTAGAACGATTCATATTCTTATATCTACACATTGGTCTAATGAGCTGGAGGTGCTTCGTATGCAGGCACGCCCAAGTACTTGGAATCTCTTGGGTAGAACATGGCGCGCTCCTTAGGATCGATTTTATTAAGCAAGTTCTCAGGGAAAGTGCGTAATAATTCCCATGCCAAGTCAAGTGACTCGAAGATAGATCGGTTCTGTATAGGTGAGTCAGTAAGTAAGTGAGTGAGTGAGTGAGTGAGTAAGGAAGGGGTGTGTGTACCTGGTATGGTCCTTGAGAAATGAATTTATTTTCAAATTTATCAACAAATTTGATGAATAAATGATCTTCAGCAGACAAGGCCTCCTCACCTACAACTGCCTTCATGGCCATGACATCCTTACCACGTGCATATGATGAGTATAATTGATTACTAACACCGCCGTGATCAAGACGAGTCAAACCCTTACCAATGGCAGATTTCATCAGACGAGACAACGATGGTAAGACGTTGATTGGAGGGAAAATTTCCTTCGCAAATAACTTACGATCAAGATATATTTGTCCTTCCGTGATGTATCCGGTCAAGTCGGGAATAGGGTGGGTGATATCATCATTAGGCATTGTTAAGATTGGGAATTGGGTGATACTACCGTTTCTACCGTGAATACGACCAGCACGCTCGTATATGGTGGATAAATCGGTATACATATAACCAGGGTAACCACGACGACCTGGAACCTCTTCTCTTGCAGCTGAGACCTCGCGTAAAGCATCAGCGTAAGATGACATATCAGTAAGGATACATAAGACGTGCATGTCTCTCTCATAAGCAAGGTACTCTGCGGTGGTAAGTGCAATACGAGGAGTGATGATACGCTCAATAGTTGGATCGTTGGCAAGATTTAAGAAGAAACAAGTACGTTGCATAGAACCAGATTGTTCAAATTCATCTCTGAAATATCTGGCAGTTTCCAAGTTGACACCCATAGCACCGAACACGACAGCGAAGTTATCTTGATGACCATCAAGTGTATCCTTAAGTGTTACTAGGGATGCTTGACGCACGATTTGTGCTGCTACTTCATTATGAGGTAAACCAGCAGCTGAAAATAATGGGATTTTTTGTCCTCTGGCAACTGAGTTCATTACATCAATTGCGGATATACCAGTTTGAATCATAGCTCTTGGATAATCACGAGCACTTGGATTGATAGGCATACCCTATAGGTAAAAGCAATGTTAGTGAATGTGTTTACGTGGGTTTAAGTGAGTGAATGAGTATGTTACCATGATATCTAGGTAGTCCTCAGGAACAGTCTTTGGTGCATTATCGATGCATTTACCAGAACCGTTGAATGTTCGTCCTAACATTTCTTCTGATATTGGCATTTTTAATACATCACCCATAAATTTACATTTTGTTTTTGTGTTATCAATACCTGTTGTACCCTCGAATATTTGTACAACTGCTTTATTTCCTTGTATTTCTAACACCTGTCCCATACGCTCCTCTCCATCACCTAATGTTATCTGAACTAATTCAGCAAATTTAGGTGATTTTACATTATCTAATATAACTAATGGACCTTGGACACCTGTATAATTAAGAATAAGTGAATGGACAAGTAAAACAGTTAGATATGATATAAGCGCATATAAAAGCAATTAATGAGGGAGGTAAAAGATATAATTATGAAAGTAGGTAAATAAGTTTAAAAGCTCTTGAGAAAAGATACCAGCTATGGTCTTGTACTCCAAGCGAGGATTGACATAATAGTCATTGACCGCCGCGGCGGCGTTGACGAAGGCGGCTTGTTGCTTGGACATGGCAATGCGAAATCCTCTGCTTTCTCAAGACAAAAACACGTATTTTTGACTCGTGAATGATTCGACCGAAAACATGCCATCTTAGGTAGGGTTAAAAATCCCGGAGAAAGAAAGAATACAATCGTAACCAAAGGAGGATAGGATACTACTAAAACTAATATGTTTGGCACGTAGGTAGTCTCTATTTACTCTCTATTTCATTTACTAATTTAAACATATCGAATAAAGTGTCTCGTTAAGTAAGGCATCTATTATCTTATAGATATCCATACAACTACTGCCTTCTTCTTTTCTACTTAATAATTAAAACTCTTTTGGACTGTCAAAACTAACCCTACCCATGCGCCTTGAAATATGCGGCTTCCATAAAAAACCACACAAACATTTTGGTGGAGGAAGCGTAGTTTTGCCTGCGAAACCAAAAGATATTATCAATAAATCAATAGAAAAATGGCACCAGCAGCAGCAGGTAGACATCACCTCCATATATCTATTGGATGAATGTCAGTATATGAGTTTGGATGGCTTCTAGTCGTTCATGGAGTCTTCTTGACTAACTCACTTAATACTCGCTCATTCTTCTTAGCTCCTATCTCAGTCACTCATTACATATCATTGTCATTGTCTCTAAGCTGCTCATTGACTAAGTCATTGGCTCTTATGTAGAAGCTATCCTCCAATTGATTGCTTAAATCATTATCCTTACTATTTTAATTTAATAATATATAGGAAAGAAAACAAAGAAGGCAGTTGAATCTACCAACTCCAGAATTCAATTAGTGATGAAGTCTGGTAAAGCAGCATTAGGATACAAGACTACATTAAAGGCTCTTCGCCAGAATAAATGCAAGATTGTATTAATTGCCAATAACACCCCTGCATTACGCAAGTCAGAGATTGAATACTATGCTATGCTTGCCAAGTGCAACGTTATGGCTTACTCAGGAAACAATTCTGATTTAGGTACTGCATGCGGTAAATACTACCGTGTGTCATGTTTAGGTGTTACTGATGTTGGTGACTCAGATATCCTTGTTGGAGGAGATGTTTAATGTAGAATTATTTGTATAATATTAAACCACCAAAAAAAGTAATATTTATCTTACATGCGATGACAATTAATACATGTCTAACTCCTAAGAGACTTCTCTCATTCACTCACATAGTCACTCACTAAGTCATAGATTCATTACCTTCAGTCGTGGTCGTCGACATCAGCGAACTCAATATTATAATCACTATAAGTGACGAAACGATCGCCTTGTTCTATTCGCGACTTCTTAGTATCTGCAACATCGAAAATTGAACGATGAACTTTACCTTCATCAACCGTCATTTCAACATTTTCCTCACGTCTCGTCTGACTCTGCACCAACTGCTGCACTGACGCCATATAATTCTTCTCCTTAATCCCTTTTGCCTCATCGTGGTCCTCTTTACGAAACAAGTCCTTGATGATAGCCTTACTATCCACTTTTGGCTTGCTATCTAGCTGCGGTACATAGGGTCCCACATCGAACATGTCGCCGTATATGTCTGTTATCATTGGTTTGGTGTCAGCCATCTTCTGGGGAGGCATCTGCTGCTGCTGCTGGGAGAGCTCGTCACGCTTTCGCTTCATTTTAAATCCACTAGAACTTCTTATATCCTTCAACCTAGTGAGGACATTGCTACTGACGGTATTTCTAACTTTACTGTTGGAGTCATCACAGGTGGTTTGAATATTCAATTCCGTTATACTTTTGTACACTAAAACAGGCAGTTCAGGGGCTTCGTGGCTATCCATGAAATGGAACTCATACGTGGCACGATGAAACGGTGTAATTACCTTCTGCTTCGTCAAGTCTTTTTTAAATACCATTTCTTTGAGTGAAGCACCCAAGGCAGTTACTGGTTGATAACTAGTAGTGGTTGTACCACGACTTGTTCCAACACCAGTAGCCGTTGTATTACCAACTTGCTCTCGCATCTTCTGTAATAACAAGTAATCCAATCCTTTCACTAAATGAGTACTTTTTTCATCACCACCAAAATATTTAGTCTGTTCAGACGGCATATTTGATACTAAATCTTCCAACTCTTGATCAGCATCGCCTTGGGTATTGTTTCTTCGTTCGGAGGCACGATCTCGGTACTTGCTTCCTTCTGCGGCAGCAACAGTATTAGTTTTATTCTTTTCTTTACCATCTTCATACTTATTTGAAACCTTCTTCTCATTTTTGTCATTTTTCCTTTTAAACTCCTTGTCCCATTTACTAAATTGTTTCAAATCAATTCTATTATTGTCATCACCTTTATTTGTTTGACTGATTCTACCTCCTGCCACCATGGCGCGGAAATCATTATTATTCATTCGTTATAGTAGTTTTTACTGCAATATATGCATACTAATCAGCAGAAACTATAACCAGAAGAGATAAAATGGCACAAAGAGACCGAAATACAGAGAAAATTCTACTTTACAGTCTCCTTCTTCCACTATCCATGTGGGTGTGGAGGTCGTCAAAAAATTGAAAAAATAAGTCTCGGGAATCCGGCTGGGGATAGTTGCATATAGTTGTTGTTGTATGCTTCAGCAATGTCAGTAGCCAGATTCGTGTGCAAGAAGTTGTACAATTTCCGTAGATTTAGTAGTATTGGTTATGAATGTAGTGCGTATGTTGACAATGAGCGTGATGTGGCGAATATCGACAAGATTCTAGTATCAATGCCGCAGATGAAGTCATTTTACGTGACAGGTGATAGAAGTGGTTACCACCGTGTGTATGAGACGTTAATTGATGCTACA
>JACCDO010358125.1_pt1 | contig 15003 bp, 22 predicted proteins | sample 7446101 | NCBI WGS metagenome assembly JACCDO01 (sample SAMN15323440, study PRJNA562643) | freshwater metagenome | isolation source: river surface water | place: USA:Blue River Watershed | collected 2017-08-16
CTTTTTTATTATTAGTAAAAAAATCGCGTACGCAAATTATCCATGATAATTTAATTTTTTTACTAATAATAAAAAAGAAAATATTTTTTTTTTAATTTTATATTTAATAGCGTTTTTATGCTTTAAAATTAATTGTTTAACAAACCCGGCCCTCGGAATCAAGTGCGAAGCGCTTGATACAAAATTATCTAGTGTTATTTATGGTTATAATAATATTTTTATGTAAAAAGATTCCCTAAGGAATCTTAAAATTATTAAATACAAATAAATATTTTATGTTAATATTCATATTCTAATCCCATTTGTGTAAAGAAACATCTAACCAAACAATCATTCTTCCGATATCAGTGACTTTCCATCCCATGTATACTCTTTGAGATATAGAAGAAAAATATCTATTTTCAAGTATATCAAGTGCTTTTTTGCAATCTAATATACATTTCATGATATCGTCTTTTAAGTTTTTATTAATTATAATGTTTTCCATATTGGATATTAATTTATTATATTGTTCATTAAATTGTAATTCTGTATAATTGCATGATAACTTAAAGCAAGCCTCTGGTTTTGAAAATGATAGATCATAGTCGTCAAACATTTATTATAACTATTTCTTATTACGCAAAGAAAGTGCCCTAAGACACTTCTTTATTATATACAAATTAAAAATGGAAATAACTTAATAGTATTTAAAATTTCAATTTTGACGAATCATATTTCAAGTCCTCGGGTAATCTATCAACAACACCTAATGCTATTTCTATATAATCTTTCTCCATTTCTTTTTGAAATATTTTTTTTATATCAGTTTTTCCGATCTTCATTTTTGAAAGAGGGTGTGCTATCATATTAAATTGTTTACATTGATAAGACAACGCTAAGAACTCTTCATATGATATATCACCTAAGAATTTATCCTGGAGAACATCTATACTATTTCTCAATTCTTTTATTGAGATATTTCTTATAATCGCATCCCTGTATTTATGTTTAGTATTATTAAATCTTTTTATAATATCATGTTGATTATTATTTTCGTAAACCATATTAAGTAAATAAATTTTATAATCATATTCGAATCTTAAAAACGTATCTCTAATAATAGAGAGATTCTGATTATGAGTAAATAAGTCAATCCATTTTTTATTATCTTCTTTTAAAATTCTGTGATCTTCTTCTAGAACTAATATTCTTTTTTCTAAATGTTCACAATTGGGACAAACGAATTTAATTACCTCACCACATACACAACTAATGATTGTTCTTTTTATATCAGTAGATATTATTTTAGACATTGTTATTATAACTAAACAAATTATATTTCAATTTTTTTCTAGAGTAATTTACACAAAAGCAAATCTTCAATAATCAAAACTTCTTGCTCAATATCATATTTGTAATTTATAAAAAATCAGCATCTAAATATTTAGTTAGCTGTGATTTAAATTTATATATGAGTTCAGTGTCAATATATGGTAAAACATCTTCATCATAGTAGTCAATGCATTTCTTCACTGCATCGTATGTATAATTGTGATATTCTATATCATACTTTTCTATTATCAATGATGCTAATTTATAATATTTTTTATCAAGACATCTTATTAGAGGATCATGACACATATCATAATATAAATCATCAAGTACATCTGAACGCAATAGATCTATATATATAGGAATCAAATTATATATATTTATAATATATTCTTCATCATGATTGTAATATAACAATTCAGATAATATCCAGAACCCATAAACTTCAAAGTTTGTAATTATTATTCCAGCTATCGAATATTCTATATATTTTTTTATATAATAACTTATTATATTTTCATTGTATCTATTTTTTATCACCCACGAAAACCCATAACGATCATACCAGTTAGTGTCATAATAATTATTTAATAAAAATAAATCTATAGTAACTTCATCGCATTTGTCGAAATGTTTATAATCATTATCAGCACCATATAATATCCAGTAAGATTTCAATGAAAGTTTTTTATCAGTATTAAGAATTATTTCAGGTAAATTTTTATATAAATGTTTTATAATATAATCTTCGTTACGTACATAACAAGCCCACATATATCTCCCACTACTTTCTAAAGAAATTAAATCAGATACATCCAAGTATAGATGTATTTTATATATTATTTCAGCAGGCAATTCGTTCATTGAATATACTTTATTTTACGTAAAGAAAGTCCCCTAAGGAACTTGCTTTACTTTAAAAAAATATGTAATCAATATTTGTGATAATACGCCGATCTAAATGTCATACGCATATTTATAGGATCAATATCATATACACAATATATATGATCATACTTGTTTAGTCTTCTTATATATATGTTTTCTTTCTTATTATAAAAAAAAGATAATGGATGTTCTTGTAAATATTTTTTGTACGCATCAGCATACATTTGATTTCTTCTTATGTTTAATATTTCGGTCTTCAATTCTGCAATCTCAAATACGACTTCAGTCATTGTAGTTTACGTGAGACAAGTGCCCAAAGACACTTTATATCTCATATTATATTTAACTTTAATTTTAAAATATCATATAATTCTTTCAATTTATTTTTCAAGTTTTTATTATCTTCTTCTAATGTTTGAATTCTGTTTTCAATATCTGTTTTATCGTCTTCTAATACTTTAATTCTACCAATAAAACTCTGACAATTAAGACAGTGTGCTATAATAATATTTCCACACAGACAAGTAATATTTGATGTAACCATAATATATTATTGAAATAAAATTTTTGTATGTATATAATTAATGTAATAATTTTCTCATATCATATATTTTATCAAAAAACATATTTGTGTATATAGTGTTTTCTGATACTATATAATATCCTTTATTTATATAATAACTAACATTAGAACCTAAACTTTCTATTTGTAAAAACATATATCGATTATCCCTTGCGTATTCTTCCACTTTTGTTAATAATTCTGATCCTTCAGTAATATATTTATTAATGTTACATATTAAATATGCATGGATTAAATTTATTTCATCATCTGGTTTACACAAAATAAAACTGTCTATGTACTTGTTATTTGTATTTGGTATTACGTGATACCAACCAAAATCAGATTTTTCAATTATCACGTTTGTATCATTTAATTCCCCTCCTAAAACTTCACCCAGTATTTTTAATATATTTTTTATTTTACCATTTGATTTTGTAAAAAATAAATATTCATTCATCTTTTATTATATAATTTACAATTTAAATTACGCAAAGAAAGTCCCCTTAAGAACTTCTTTGCTTTTATATTTATACAGATTTATTAATTACTTTAGAATAATCTGGTTTGTTTATATATTTATTTATTTTTTTCATTTTATTAAATGATTTATTATATTTTTTTAACATATCATTTAATATATTATCGTCCAATATATCATTATGTTTATTAAATGATATATTATATTTTTTTAACATATCATCGTTTATATCATTATCTTTAGATTTAATATATTTTTTTAATCTCTCATACTTTATAATTGTATCAAACGATTTGACATTTAATTCTTTTATATTATATTCATTCATTGTATAATTTATTATATAATATTTATTATTCATTTTTTTTTAGTCTGTTGTGTTAACTGACTTGTTTACTACCTTAGAATAATCTGGTTTATTTATATATTTTTTATTACTCTTTCTTTTGGAAAATGCTTTGTCGTATATATCTATTAATGTATTTAGTTTTGTTTTATGTTTTGATTTTTTAAATTTTATTTTGTCAATTACTTTATTTCCACCACCTCTTAAACTTGTGCCTGGTAGTTCATGTGTACGAGGTATTTTTTTATATATAGTGTTTAGTATTTCCAGCGTGTTTCTATTTTTATTATCAAATGATTCATAATTAGATGTTAAATGATACACGTCAGGTATAAAAAATGGATATGAATATTCAAGTTTCTTATCTAAATTTACCCAATAATCCCATATATCTAATTTTTTTTTTCGTGCTATATTTATAATATTTGCACATGTTGATCTAATTAATTTATATGTGTCATACATAGGACTGTAGTTTAATGGGTATATGTTATGTGTCAACCTATTATATTTCACATCGTAATATTTATTTATTAATTGTGATTTAGTATTTATTTTTTTAGCACGTAATATTTTTTTAATATCAGTATTAGATACAATGTTTGGTATCATTGTTTTGTCAATGTATTGTTGCAACGCGTCGTCAACATAAAACATCTTATTACATACATTTTTTGCAAAATCATTAAAATTGTCATAATATTTTTTGTTTTCTATGTCTATAAATCTATTTATATTTTCTTCTACTATGTCATGGCTTACATGTGATCTTCCGTAATCAATTATATATGGTATATGCTCAAGCATCACAATGTATTCTTTCCCATTAATAGTTAATTTATATTCTGTAACAGTATCTAATTTATATAACAATATATTATTCAAATGTAAATCATAATGTGTAAATTTGAACTTGGTTTGTGATATATATAATACACCTAATAAAAGAACTAATATATTTAATACATTGATCTGTATACGTGCAATACCATATTCAGTAATACCTACTGTATTTAATTGTTTTATATAATCATATAATGACACTGTATCATTTTTATTATTTATATATTCATATAATACATGTGACAAATCATTGTTAGAAAATCTACCATATGTTAGTGTGAAACACGGTATGTTTATTTTCCTCAGATTGTTCAATGTTTTTCCTATATAATATTCGTAAGACATACTATCAGAATGTTTATTTAACGGTGCTTTTAGTAATAGCTTTGGTCTATATTTTGATGTTATATTTACTATATATATTTTACCATTGTTTGAATCCTGATTTAATACTTTATAGACGGATATTATATGTGTTGATTTTATTTTATTGTTATTGAATATTTCACTAAATGATTTTATGTATTTGTCTACCATATTAATTTCGGGATTGTAAAAATCAAGAGTTGAATATATAGTAACATACGGATTTATTATATCTACTAAATTAGATATTCCATACTTTTTCATAATATCATAAATAACATTTTCATATTTCGATTCTTCGCTGTCACTATCTATATCCATCAAATGCGTATCATCAACTTCAAACTCGTCCATATATATTATTATATATATTATATTTATTAAATATATTATAAAATGTTTTATTATGATGGGTGTATATATTTACACATCGGAAACGTAAAAAAAGTTCCCTAAGGAACTTCTTTAACATTTTTATTTTATTTTATTTTATTTTATTTTATTTTATTTATTTGTTTACACAAGTATTTTATTTATATTTGTGTCAACAGTGTTGTTACCATTCCACAAAATCCAATCGATACTGTTTTTATCACTTGGTTCAGGTTTATGTGAATACACATGTCTAAATATAATTTCACTTGACAATTTATTCAACGTGTCTTGAATCAATTCTTTATTTTTTACTAATTCGTTTTTCGAATTTTTCCAACCATTGCTCATCCAATTTTTATACCATTTGGTTAAACAATTAATAGAGTACATCGAGTCAGTACATATAGTTATTTTATACCCGTCAAACATTTCTTCATTTGCAGAAATAATAGTAGCAATATAATTAATTGCTGTCAATTCGGCTATATTGTTTGTTTTTTCAGATGAAGTAATAAGTTCAGTCTTGTCGAACTTCTTGAATTTTTCATTATAAAAACAAACAGAATATCCGGCTCTTGCATCTTGCTTTCCGTTTTTTTTAGCATTACCATCACTAAATATATACAAATCATTTTCTGACAATACTGTATTCTTTTTTTCAAGATCTGAAAGAATAGATTTTATAGTACCACTTGAAAATTTACTAATCATGTTTAACAAAGTTTCGTTTGTCAACCCATTCTTGTAAATGAATAACTCAAGGGCTTGCGAAGATTTAGACATTGCGCGTATGTTTTTCTTACTTGATTTCTTACGTCGAGAAAGTGCCCGAAGACACTTACTCTTATTTACATTTCGACTTTACAATTTGATTTAAATGAAATCTAAATCAAATTCAAATATACAACCTTCACATTATATTGCTTTTTAAGCGTTTCAACCATATTGTTGTATGCTTCATATGTGGGAGTATTTGTTTTTTTAGTAGGATAACCAACACTAATCAACAACAGTTTTTTACGGTAAAACGTAACATGACGTGTCGAATAGTCAACAATTTTCAATACATTTTTATATTGGGCCATGTTATGCAATGAAATATGTTTTATGAATATTTTCGAAAGGACATGATCGTGTACTTCTATACCACAAACTAACTTTTTACCAAGTTGTAACCCATAATAACACCCTTCTGCATTATAATATGATGATTTATGATCTTTCCATTCATCAATTAATTCTCCGAGCCTTTCTATAGTCATATCTTTCATTTTAGATTGAATAACATCATGTGTGTCATTATAATTTTTCCCTGTAAAAATAAACACACGTATGTCCGTATTTTTAATAACGTCCAAGAATTCACATACATTGTTTTTTTTTATGTTTAATTTGTATTCGTCTCTGTAAGGTGACTGAAACATATTCAATACATCAAGCTTGGTAATTGTAGCATACTTTAGTATTCTCATCCTAATTTCAAAAGGCAAGTCGCCAAATGGAAAGGTGTTGGCATTGTCCGTGATTCTCATTGAGGCAAACATCAAGAACAATTTCGAAGTATTGTGCATATCAACAGATTAAATATTATTCAATTTTTTTTAGTGCCATTGCGTTGCTCCGTAAAGAAAGTTCCCAAAGGAACTTCTTCACAAACGTAAAGAAAGTTCCCAAAGGAACTTCTTTACTTATATTTATTTGTTTTTGTTTTGTTTTGTTTTGTTCATAGAAATATAAAAACATTCCATTGAAAATCAGTCACTATACTTTTAGTTTCGTATCTTATATGGTTCTGGATTGTGTATTTGGAATATTCATTAAGTAAATCCGAATGAATATTTTTATTTGTTTTTTTGCGTTTGATTATATCTTGAAATACGTTTTTCATTTTTCTTTTATGCTCAAGTTTTGTACTCAATATACTTTGTATATTTACAGGCTTTTTTAATTTCTTTTTGTCAAACATTGATATCATTGTATGAATTATATTATATTATTATATTTATAATTTCAATTTTTTTTAGTGCAAACCGCATTGCTCCGTAAAGAAAGTTCCCGAAGGAACTTTCTTTGTTATTTACAATTTGCAATTTACAATATCATTTTATTTGTTTTCAAAATATTCTTTGCTTGTTTCGAAATAATCTTTATGAAGACGAACATATATACCATTCGTTCCATCGTCACAATCCGCCTTCCAAATCCAGTTATAACAATTTCTTTGGATAATCCTTGCACAGTGGTCCTCTTCATTTTTTACCAAATCAACATACCTAGGCAAAACGCAGTCAATATCATCACAGTCGTTACTTAATTCATTTCCTGATTTCGATAATATATAATCAATGATCGCGCCATACATGTATGTATTTGTTCCTCTCAATTCAATAGACATATCTTTGATATGAATATAAAAATGTTCATTTGAAACATTAAAAAAATATTTGTTAGATACCTTTCCAAATGTTTTATATATATCACATTCAGTTATATCATATCCATTAAGAAATGATATATTCAAATCATTCGCATCGTACCCATCCATAAATTGTGAATATGTATTCGAGTTTATTATTTTTTCAGAAGTTGTTATATTAATTTTTTTTATTTCATTATATCGAATTCCAAATGCTTTGTAAAATATAAAATCAAGTATAGATCTATACAGGCTTGCGTTTGTTCCACTCATATTCATATTTTCATCAATACAAAAATAGTCACTACCTATTCTGAATACCCAGTATTGTTCTATACCTAAATTTATATCGGGTTCACCAAAGGTTTTATATACATCTTCCTTTCCTATACCATCATCATTCAAATAATATGTATAAAAATTATTACCAGAAATTTCGTCCATAATCTCATCAAATCCACCAAAAACTTTTGTAATCACGCTCATTGTTATTTACGCAAGGAAAGTGCCCGAAGACACTCCCTTACTATTTACATTTTATTTCCTTTTAGTTCATACACAACAATGTATAATGGACCCACAACAAGCTAGTATAAATGCTATACAACTTGGTATGGAAAACATTACTATCGTAGGTGTAATACCATCTCCTTCTGGCTTCCCAAGAAAAATCCATATAAGAATACATGCTAAAAAAACAGGAACCCATACCATTACAAAAAGCACACCGAACATAAAAAATTGTTTCAACATATATATAATAATCTCAGCAAGTATACTTAGAAAATCACATATAGAATCAACAACACTTATACAATCACAACGTATGTTCAATCTTCTGCGTTCTCTACGACCGGGAACTGGATTTGCTATAAGAACGACAGTTGGTTCTATTATATCTATTTTGAATGATGTGTCATATTGCTTACATGTACTGATGTTAAAATGTTCATATACATCTGCACTAGTATTGAAATGTTTTTTACATGTCCAACAATAATGTCTTTCGCATACACATGTAAGATGATTGCATTCTGGTCCATCCAATTTTTGGATAATACGCCCACAGAGACAAGAAATGTGTTTTTCATTTTTTATAATTTTTTCAGTTTGTAAACTATTGTTATTTTTAATAATGTTTGTAATAGGTAATGATTCATCTATTGCAAAAATTGAATCACAAATTTCTTCACTCATACATTTCAAATTGTAAATAGAATTTCCACGACTCGCTTCTGTAACTGCATAGTTTGAAAAACACACAATACAATATACATGTCCTTTACCACATGCAAAAATTTTATTGTCACCTAAAGGTTGTTCACAGATACCACATAAACTCATATTCGAAAGCGTATTAATATTTATATTTATTAAATCATTTTTTTTTAGTTTAATGTATCGTACACACAAGAAAGTGCCCGAAAGCACTTCCTTATGTTTGATTAAATCCCTTTTTGCAACTATCTTGTATTTACCACACCACACGATCTCCGCATGATATATAGATGATAAAATTGTACATCCATCTCACTGATACCTAATGATCTTACATGGTCTTCGATACCAAAACTAAACATGATTTTTATTATTAAAATTTTTATAGTGTCCATTCGCACTTCGGAGTCTCTTATCACTCTCAATGCATCTTCTATTATATTTTGATTGTCATTTGCCTCATCCCAGTACGATAATATATCTCTGAGTTGCGCATATGTCGTACGGGTACGTGTGATAGACATTTACTTGTATGTTATCACGGTTATTTTTTATTTCATATTTTTTTAGTTTGAGATTCGTTTACGCAAGAAAGCGCCCGAAGGCGCCTCCTTATGTTTTTTTTTTTGTTTTATTATAAATGTAAAACTTAAACAATACCAATCAAATCACTCCATACATACTTGTATAAATATGTACCATCAAGTATTTGTTTAAGTTCATAATCAACATCTATATGAAATTTAGTAAATTCTAGTTCTGGAATAAATGGTGCATCACTCGATTCTGAGATATATGCAGTCTCAGATTCTTCTGATTCAGACATACAATCATGTTCTGATTCAGAACTGTGTACAGATGGTGTATACTCTGAATCCACATCAGTGTCAGAATCAATTTCTGTATCAGAGTCATTGCCAACCAACTCCCTCACGCGTACATCATAAAAATCATCATGGCGATAAGACTTCAATGTAGTGTTTCGAAACTTGAACATATTGTGTTTGTTTATTACATTTTTTTATTTTCAATTTTTTATAGTCTGTATTTTCACTTGCGCAAGAAAGTGCCCGAAGGCACTTCCTTGTATATTAGTTCAGGCTTCACCTGTTTATTCATGTACAGTCAAGTATATAATTTTCACATTGTAGGATGATTTTCTTAATTTTTCTACCATGTCGTTATATTCCTTGTAGGTTTTAGTATTTTTATTTTTAGTAGGATAACCTATACTTATCAGTAATACGTCGCGATGTTTCAACATGTCGTGGTCAAAATGACGATCCATACTATAACATCCTTTTCTGTTATCAAGTACCTGTTTATATTGCTTACTGTTGTGTAATAATATACGGTAAGTAAACCTTTTAACAGTGTGAACACAAGTCACTATTCCTTCAGGATCATTTATACCATGTGCAACTGCTATCTCTTTATATTTGAGCATGTCTAAATGTTCCATACCATACACCAATGTCATGTGTGATTCATCATATTTAGTCCCAGTGAATAATAACACACTAACTATCATATCTTTTACTATACACATAAAATTTTTTATATTGTTTTTGTTTATCTTTACAACTATTTCGTCTTTTGTTGTTTCTGGTGATTTGACCATATTCATTATTTTTTCAGTACATTCAGTACGTGAAACATGCGAGTACTTCAATATATTCATACGCACTTCTACAGGCAAGTTTGCGTAAGAAACTGTTCGATCAGTGATAGACATTCTTGTGATGATGCCAATCATCCATTATTTTTTATTCATATTTTTTTAGTTCGTATTCTCGAATACGCAAGAAAGTGCCCGAAGGCACTTCCTTATTTTTTTGTTTTTTGTTTTGTTATATACAAGTTGGTTTCAAAATCTAATCCAAGTCACTTTCGATTTCCTCACTCTCATCATTCTCATATACATCCTCATCCTCAACTTCTAAAGTCTCGTATTCTGTTTCCTTAGTCATATGTTTCTTTATGTATGATTTCAAGGATTTCAATACAAGCTTGTTCAATTTTTCATCGCAGTACCCTATGAACCATGTCTTTGCCATCATATCTTCTTCACCTTCTTTGTCATCTTTAGAATCGTATATACAGAACTTGCACTTTTTGTACACGATAGTCCACATGTATCCATACTCGGGGTCGTCTTTGATAACCGTCGGGTCTTTAAATACACTTTTCAATTCCGATGTGAAAAATTCAAGTTCTTCAACAAACTCAGTTTCGGTAGTGTCGAAATCTTTTACTTCCGGTACTTCATCCTTCTTTTCTTTTTGTGGTTTGTCAGTTGCAGTCTTTTTAGATTTTTTATATTCTTTATATTTTTTAGGCAAGGTCTTGATGTCATACGATTCTGTTTCATCAGATACAGAATCGTACTTGTCGAAAATCAATCTTATCATCGCGTCAATCTTTGTCCCTTTTATTTTTTCAGTTGGTTCCATATACTCGAGATCATTTACAAATTGCTTATCTATATCTTCTTTGTTTCCTTTCAAAACAGCCTTGAGATTCAATTCCTCACAGAACTCAAGAAACTTCTCAACTTCGGTTCTGAAGCGAGTAGTGTAAGTGGCATAAGAAGACATGTTTGATCGTTTACTTGTTCCTTTGTAATTGCAGTGGTGTCCATCTATACCATTTTTTATTATTCATATTTTTTTAGTTTGTGTTCTCGAGTACGCAAGAAAGTGCCCGAAGGCACTTCCTTATTTTTTTTGTTTTTGTTTTTTTTGTTAAAGTACAAATTTATTCAACAATAGAATTACCGTCAACTAAACATTTACGATATCCTGAAAGAAACAATGCTGTTCTTTTTCTTAAAATATGTACTGTCTGTTGTGATATAGACGCCCCATTAACAGTATTTATATCAGCTAACATGATAGGTAATTTCAATTTGTTAATTGATTCATCAAGTACCATCCTCCACTTGTATTCTTGAGAAATATTTATTTTGTTTGATCCTTTATTTACCCATCCCATATCACTATCGGAAATCCCGTTACTAGTCACTCGTGTTATATGTTGTGTGATAATACTGTACGCAACTATTTTGCCAGAATCCGATTTCTTAGTTGTCATAAACCACACACATACACTACCATACATATCGATCGATTTATTAATTCTCTTGACGACATCGTCACTTACACCAGACGGAAGACCCCAGGCGGAATCAGTAACGGTTGTAGACCAGTTTATGTCGGACAACCCACATCTCAAGATAATATCAGAAGACATGATGGGTGGCTCTCCTACGTATATAACAAACCTATTGTACAATCTCATACCGTTACACTCCTGACCATCATACATATATCTATCGCTCATGAGCAAAATATCTCGAAGTTTTTTATCAGATGATTCTCTTTTATTTGTTTCATTATAACCTAATGACATTATAAATTCAGCATCCACTAATTTATCATCTTTTAATATATTTTCATTTTCACAGAAACGAACAAACTGGTTTAATTTTGTGCGCAACCTAGCAGAGTACTCGGAAAACAATGATGATGTCATACTTGTGTGATGGTTTATTATTGTTTTTTTATTCAATTTTTTATAGAGTAAACGCAAGAAAGTGCCCAAAGGCACTTCCTCTTATTTACAATTCGACTTTACAATTTGATTTAAATGGAATTCAAATATACAACCTTCACTATATATTGCTCTTTAAGTTTTTCAATCATATCGTTGTATGCTTTATACGTGGGAGTATCTTTTTTTTTAGTAGGATAACCAACGCTAATCAACAACAGTTTTTTACGGTAAAGCGTCACATGTTTTTTTGAATCGTCAACAAGTTTCAACACATTTTTATATTGGGCCATGTTATGCAATGAAATTTTTTGCATGTACAATTTCGAATAGACATGTTCGTCTATATCGCTAGAACAAATTAATCTCAATACTCCGAGTTTTTCCAAAGTCATTTTTTCCATTTTAGATTGAATAACTTTATGTGCGTTATTATAATGTTTCCCTGTAAAAATAATCACACGTATATGCGTATTTTTAATAACATCCAAGAAGTTACTTACATTGTTATTTTTTATGTTTATATTGTATTCATCATTGTAAGGTGTCTGAATCATTTTGAGTACATCAAGTTTAGTATATTTAGCATACTTTAGTATTTTCATCCTAATTTCAAAAGGCAAATCTCCAAAAGGAAAGAAATCATTGTTCGTAATGGTCATTGAAGCAAAGTTTTCAGAGTATTGTGCAAGTCAAGTGATTAAATATTATTCATTTTTTTTTAGTTTGTATTATCTTGTATAACGCAAGAAAGTGCCCGAAGGCACTTCCCTATTTTTTTTTTTTATTTTTTTTTATACATATATACAAGTGTAAGTCGCTACTAATCTTCGTCATCTCCCTCGACAGCTATCGTCTCATACTCTGTCTCCTTTGTCATGTGTTTCTTGATGTATGACTTCAATGTTTTTAATGCCATCTTGTTCAACTTTTCATCACAGAATCCAATAAACCATGTCTTAGCACCAAAGTCTTCGTTTCCTTCTTCGTCTTCATCCTTCGAGTCGTAGATGCAAAACTTGCATCCTTTATACATTATACTCCACATATAACCATATTCATCATCGTCCAATATCTGAGACGGGTCGTCAAAGACACTTACCAATTCAGACGTGTAAAAATCAAGCTCTTCGATAAAATCCGTTTCGGTGGTGTCAAAGTCTTCAACAACTGGAACGCATTCTTCCTTTGGTTTCTTGGCTTTCGTTTCTTTTTTAGAGGTTTCGTTTTTATCCATTTTTTTGTATTCTCTGTATCTTTTCGGGAACGTCTTGATGTTGTACGATGTAGTATCTTCCAATACCTCATCGTACTTGTCGAAAATCAATTTGATCATGGCGTCTATTTTAGTTCCTTTAATCTTTTCCGTTGGTTCTTCGTACTTGAGGTCGTTAACAAACTTCTTGTCGATTACATCTTGTTTGTCCTTCAACACTGCCTTTAGCCCACATGTTTCGCTAAACTCCAAAAACTTGTCCACTTCTGTACGGAAGCGCGTAGTGTAAGTTGCGTAAGAAGTCATGTTTGATCGTTGTACTTGTTCTTGTAGTGTGTGTCCATTTATACCATTTTTTATTATTCATATTTTTTTAGTTTGGGTTTCAAGTAACGCAAGAAAATGCCCGAAGGCACTTCCTTGATTTTACATTTTACATTTAAATTCATTTCTCGTAACGAGATTCTATAAAATAATACATGGATTCGAGAACTTCCATATACTCTCGACAAGGACCGCCTTCCCCTAAACCATCAACACAAGAAACCGCACAATCGAAATATTCATCAACAACCCATGTAAAATAATCATATATGTAATTTTTGTCAAACCCTTTTTGTTTAAGTATATTTTCATTTTTTTCAAACGCCATTGTGTTCAAACTATAAACACCATTTGACTTGCGAATGTAATCGTCGTCCAAACCAAAAGTCTCGGCTAATTCCATAAAGTCACCTTCGTACTCGTCCATTTGTGCATATATATGGGATTGAATTATTTTCAGTTTTTTTTAGCTTGAGGAGATGGTCGCGGAAATTGAAGATAAAACGACTTGGCAGGAGTCACGATTCCGCAAAGTCTGGGCGCGCAGAAATTTTTTTATTTTCAATTTTTTTTAGAGTACCGGGGGCCTGTGAACGCATATATATTTTTTATTTTTCAATTTTTTTTAGAAAAACAGACCATAATGCGTGTAAATTTTTTATTTTTCAATTTTTTTTAGAATTGTTATTAATTATTTTATAATAATTTATTTTATTATTATATAAATGTTAACAGGGATTGAAAAAATAAAGGCTAAACAAAATATAGAAGAACTAACACGAAAATTACAACATAGTGGATACGAACAATCATTGAAAGGTGAAAATGACAGATTAGCTGATGAATATAAAATACAAACTTTAAAAAAACAATTATATGGTGGTAGTTTGAAAGGTGGTGGACATACTTCGCAAGATATGCATAGAAGATCTAAAGAGCCATGGGAAAGAGGGTTAGGTGCACCAAGAAAAGGTAACCCATCATATACTCCTAAATATATTACTACTATAACTGGTGAAAAAATGAAAGTATACGTATTAAGAAAAAGAAAATCCAAAAAGTCCAAGAAATCCAAGAAATCCAAGAAATCCAAGAAATCCAA
>JACCDO010809614.1_pt1 | contig 15002 bp, 15 predicted proteins | sample 7446101 | NCBI WGS metagenome assembly JACCDO01 (sample SAMN15323440, study PRJNA562643) | freshwater metagenome | isolation source: river surface water | place: USA:Blue River Watershed | collected 2017-08-16
ATTTTGTCCGTCAAATACAATATTGCTATTACTAAATACGAAGGATACGTTTGTTTGAATAGTTATATTTTCAGCCAAATAAGCATTTCGATCAATTATATAATATTTATTGTTGGTTAAGTTACTTGGATTATTGATCCATGATTGACTAATTCGTAACATATTCAGATCTGGCTCTGGTTCGGGTTCTGGCTCTGGCTCGGGTTCAGGTTGAGGCTCCGGTTCGGTTACAGACGGATCTACTGGTGCTGGTGCTGGTGCTGGTGCTGGTGCTGGTACTGGTGCTGGTGCTGGTACTGGTGCTGGTGCTGGCTCTGGTACTGGCTCTGGTGCTGGCTCTGGTTCGGTTACCGGCAACCGTGCTGGTTCGGGAGCCGGCTCATAACGTTGTACAGAATCACTCCCATAATTCGAATTCGAATTACAACATTGATTAAATATAAAATGAGTTGGGTATGAAAACCCGCCAGTATATCCACTATTTTGCTGTATATGATTTTGAATTAAATTATTATATTCAACACTGTTTGTATTGTATATAGGAGTAACATATTTGAAATAGGATCGTTCGTCTTTTAAGTAGCAGTTACTAGATGATGATGGAACTGTTTCATATGGATGTAAAAAATTAAAGCATGGGTCTACTATTAGACCACCGTTACTACCCGAAACTACAACAACCATATCTCCACTAATTGTAGTGACTTGGGTAGGATATACATTGTTAATATTTTGTATAGGCGGGTATAAAAAACTATTATGTATTCCTCCAGCAGAAGAATCTATGGTATAGAGTCCTAATCCACTCAAATCGGACATATACAAGTTACCCAAGTATAATTCAGCATCGTTGTACAAATCAGTTCCACGAGGATTGTCTAAATATTTACCTTTTGTAACTGATAGTAGCGAGTCGTAGCTATTCGCTCCAGTTAAACATTTAGTCCCGTCATGACTAACATAAATATCGCCAACATATGTGCCTTTATTTTGACCAGTTTGATCGGTCCGTGTATTTTTATGATATACGCCATTATTATTTGCTAGATCACGACTAGCTCTATATATAGTTCTATCTTTTTTTCGTGATGTATATATACTAGAATCGATTTTATCAGTATCGTTTGAAAAACAACGATTATTTGCCATGTATATTATAATCGATTATAATATTTGTAAAAAAAAATCACGCGGTATACATTCTATTGTATACACATGGCATAGTACAGATGACTCTATTATACCTGTGGTAGCATCGTGATTTGTTTTTCTATTTTTTCATTTATTTTTTTCTTTAATAGCTGTAATTTAGTATAATCAACTAATGGTGTTAATTTTTTATCAATTACCTCGAAGCAATGGTTACATATTATGAAATCGGTGTTATTATGGGATGGAAATAACCATGCGCATTTTTCGTTGTTACATACGCCATTACCACATTTATCGCAACATTCAACAATGTTATTTCTGTTACATTCGTTACATAGATCTACTATATCATTCTGATGTAAAGTGCGTTTGTATTGTATACCGGATGAGCTGGATATTCTAGTTTTGTTCATGATGAACACATTTGATAATTACTTTACTTACTACATTTAATCAAAAAATAAATCAATTTTATATGTAAACAGCATGTAACCTGTGTAGAGTTTCGTAAATTATTATATGATAAAACATGATAAATACAATTATGTATACAATGTAATGAAACTTGAAATTAATGACAAAAGAAAAAGCGATTCGTTTATTAATATTTTCAATAATTTAAAGTGTTTTACAGACAAAATAAATTTAATCTTTACAGAAGATAAACTACATGTACAAGGCATGGACACGTCGCATGTGTGTGTCTATGAATTATTTATAAACAAAGAATGGTTTAACGAATGGGATGTAAGCGAAAGCGAAACGTATGGTATTTATTTGCCGACATTCAATAAAATGTTACATACGTGTTGTACTGAAAAACAAGGTATTGTCATTCACAATGAAACACCCGATAAATTAAATGTAGAATTTGTCGGTCAAGATAAAGGAATATTTAATAAATATTTTGAGATGCCACTCATTGATATAGAATGTGACATGTTACATATACCCGAAAGCGTATATGATGTTGACATTGTGATGGAATCGAAAAAGTTTAAGATGTTAATAGATGAAATAAGCCACTTCGATGATACTGTGAATATAAAATGTAATGAGGGTGAATTCTCAGTAGAAGCGAATGGAAATGAAGGTACCATGAAAGTAGTGATTTCAATTGATGATGTTGAAAGCTATAGCGTGGTGGAAAATGAAACCATTGAAATTTCATTTGGAACAAAATATTTATCTCAAATGTGTCAATTTCATAAGCTAGCCGATAATTGTGCCATTCATATTAGTCGTGATTTACCTATTCAAATAAAATATAATATGGGTGAGTATAGCATAATGCGATTTTATTTGGCCCCTAAAATTGATTAATCAAAATAAGTATTGGTACACTAATGTATTACGATATATGTATATGAAACAAATATAAACATAACTTAATAGTTATCATAATGGAAAATAAGGGAATTTACAAATGTTCAAAGTGTTTAAAAACGTATAAATCAAAACTATTATATGACAAACATTCGAATAAATGTGTGGATGAGCCTACACCGACGGCTACGTTCAGTGATATGAATCAAAAACCGAAGGAAAATACATATGACGTAAACATGGTATTTTTGGAGGGCAACAAGGTTCAAATGGATGTAAAAAAACAAATTGACGATTGTGATGATGATGAAGGAGAACAAGTGTTGAAGGATATCCTAAAACCAAAGGTATCGGAAACATATCAAGAAGAGATCGACAAGCTAGAATCTTTGGTAGAAATGTTTAAGAATATTGCGGTTCCGGACGATGAAAGCAAGAAGGATGCGCTGATTGCGCAATTAAAAAATACTATTACGATCTTAATGACACAAAGTCAAAGCTTGATAAAAGAAATGAAAAAAATGTCACATAGAAATAGCTATTTTAAGAATAATATTATGTTAGCATCGTTCATACTAGATAAATGTAGACATGATATTCCAGAATCCGATGAAGATTTTGAAAATATGTATTCATAATTTGTACAAACTTATTCAGTATCAACATATACTGAATCGTCCGTCTATATCCACGATATAATTTATAATTTTGTATAGGTTATATAAAACTAAAATACTTATTGGAAATAAAATTAGTATGTATTTATACCACATATGCGACAACAGGTTCATGCTGTAATAAACACACGAAATGACTATACCAAGTGGAATAAATATGTAACCGAATATGTTGAAATGGACACTATATATGGACATAAATATCATAGATAATATATATATCATTATTACCATACCTATTAATGATATTCGTGTGAATGGAATTTGTGTGAAGAATATAGTAAATGATAATAAAAATAATAAAACGAATATGTTTTCGAATAAAAAAGAATATAGATCTGCCATTATAATACGGGTCGACTAAAAATATCGAAATAGTACTTATTCTATTGTGTTAGATCGTCAACTAAACCAGACTACGACTCTTGTACTAGGAAAAAATATGGAATAAAAATAAATATATAATGTACCTATGTGGTATTGTTATATATTACGAAATAAGCTAGATGAATTTAAGCATAATACGTATAATGGGTCAACGAATAACCCAATGCGTAGGTTACGACAGCATAACGGAGAAATTAAGGGAGGTGCCAGAGCGACAAGTGGGAAGGGCGGCGGATGGGAAATAGGTGCGATGTTGTCTGGATTTCCCGATCATATAAATGCTTTGTCATGCGAATGGCGTATAAAGTGTCCATCTGGACGGCCTGGTAAAAGAGAAAACAAATATCGTGGTATTTCTGGAAGGATTGGATCCCTGAATGAAATATTACCGTTAGATAGATGGACTGGAAAATGTCTAATATCAAATAGTACATGTAAATTTAAGTTACATATATTGGAAGATTTAGTCCAATATTTAGATTTGAAAAAGATACCTGATAACATAGAAGTTATTGTAGTCACCACTATAGATGCGTCATGTGTAGAATTGGAAAAGGATACCTACTAAACTATACACCAATATGTAAAAAATTGAAGTTTTAGTTTATACAAAAATATATTACAAACTAAAATAAGAATATGGATCGTGAAGCACTATTTGAACAGATTAAACATAGATTGAGTGAGGAAGTAGACGCGGAGTTCATCAAGTCTACTAAGACTGAAAAGGGTAATACGCAAGTAAGTGAGCGTGTTGTTATTGAGAAAATTCGTCAAGTACTGACATCGTTGAACTTGACATTCGAAGAGGCAGGTTCTCAGCAATCAAAGGATTTTCGAAATGTGGGTGGAATTGGATTGTCGATTGAAATAAAAAAGACTGATAGTCCGATTATTTACTTCAATGATACGTGTCCATCGAAGGATATTTATTATATTATATTCTTTACTGGAAAGGAGTATAAGCGAACACCAGATAAAAATGTTCAGCCAACCCTACTTTATATAAATGGAGATGAGTTTGTCAAGGATTCGCCCTGGATATATGATTATATTACGGAGATTACACAATTAAAGGATAAGTACGCACGCGGTCCAAATAAAAAAATGTTGACTGGTGTCATGGAAGTGTATCCGAGACCTACGTTTAAGGCAAATATTTCTAGGTATTTGGGAATGTCAACCACCGATATAAGCGAAGATGAACATATGGCGGTAGAATCATTATTATCATTATCTAAAAAATAACGTCAATAAGATAAAAATAGAATACATCATTATTTGTAACATACTAAGCAATTAGTTTTTTTACGATTTGTTCAATAAGTGGCGGAGGAGCTGCGTTGCCGATTTGTTTAATTTTATCTTTGTTCGAACCAGTCAATTTAAAATTCGCAGGAAAACCTTGAATTTGTTTGAGTTCATCAGGTAGAATACACCTTAAATAATAACCGTTTTTATTTCGAAGCGGAACGAATAGTCTTGGTTGATGGTCGTAAGTACATATAATGGTTTTACTTGGATTTCTAATATCAATAATTTCACAATGAATGGGCGAATCGCGTTTAGAGAATGAAAGGAGGGAATGATGAACTTTGCCATTATATTCTTCATTCCGTGTTTTGGCCTTGAGGCGTAAATATGGATGAACGTTAGCAGTATCTTCAGTATCATCATTATCCATATTAGTAAGAATACATTCGGATGGTATCGTATTCATATCAAAATCAGCCGGATCGATTTTGATAGCCCCTTCCATGCTAAATTGAATAATATCCTTTAAATGTGGTAAATTGGTCTTTCCGTTATTCAATGGTTTTGGAAACACAAATGATTTATTCAAGTCCTTGCGAATACCAACATATACAAGCCTTTTTCTTAGCTGTGGGACACCAAATTGAACTACATGACAAACTTGATAAGTAACATTGTATCCGATCTTGTCAAATTCCGAGACAATAACATCAATATAATTTTCTCCAGAAGCAGTTTTTCTATTAAGAAGTCCATCCACATTTTCGCCTATAATGTATTTTGGTTTAATCAACATAGCAGTTCTGGCAAATTCACGAAACAGCGTGTTGCGCGGATCGTCTGGTAATTTTTTACCTCCATTTGAGAACCCTTGACACGGATGACCCGCAAAGATTAGATCTACTACGCCATTGTAAGCAGTAAATATTGAATCTGGAATCAATTGAATATTGCCTTGATCTTTCCCTTTTTTCTGTGTAGGATCAAATATGAACGTAGAGTGAGGAAAATTTAACATATGAGCGGTTGTAGCAGGTTTATCAAATTCGTTAAAGGCAATTACATCTGCCCCGGCCAGTTCCATACCTAATGTGTCTCCACCCATACCAGAAAATAGACTAATCGCTTTTAGCCGTCTAGTCATAGTGATTGTATATAATTGTATTTATGTAATATAATTATATTCAATTTTTATTCATATTCAATGATTTTATACGAGTTAAGTTGTTCACTGGACGTTTGGTAATAATCATCGTATAATTTAAACAAAAAATCATAAATATCTTTACAATTCTTAGTTACATCAAGATCTTGACTAATAGCGATTTTTTGGGTAGATATGTCGACGCAGTGATTTATTTTAAATGAATTATTAAATGCTATATTAATTTGTTGTATTTGTTTTTCTAATGAAATAATCCGAATATTACACATATTCGCATTTAATGAATACCCAATTGATGTCATATAAAAATGTTCATGTAGTGCCTTAGATAATATATAATTTTTTGGCAGTTCGTGCGGTTTTAGTTTGCGAAGCGTTTTTAAAATAGATATTGGGATATACGATTTTATAATGCTAACTAATTCCAATGGTATATACCCCTTATAATTAAATAATGGGCATAATTGATTTGCCATAAATAAATAACTAGATTAAATTTAAGTGATATTTACAATAATTTACTAAGATTGCCTTCGGAATAGTGATGAGTCAAGAAAGCGACAAATCCGATAATTACGTCTATTGCCAAAAACTTCCAAGCATAGGTATGATGATGTATGGCATTATACGCAAATAAAAAATACAATATTGAGTGAAGTGGTCTTAAACTATTCCACCAAATTTTACCACCCCCTACTTCAAGACCGGTTTGTCTAGAACCGGTTATAAATATATAAAGAAATCCAATGGCGGGTAATAGAGCTATATATCCTAAAATTGGCAAGTATTGTGCGTCGATTGTTTTGGCAATCATAGCAAATAAGGTTCTAGAACCAATACAGCCTATTAAAAATAGTAGAAACCTTTGTTGTAAGGAGTACATGTTTAATATTACAACAGAATATAAATCTAGTATGTAAAATAGATACAATAGAGGTGTATTCACTCTATGAGCTAAGTCGTTTGATTAACGCATCCCATTGATGGTCATATAACATTAAATTCAGTCTACTATTATCATCTGTGTCATTAAATACGGATCCTGGTTTTGTAGCAATATTAAAGTTTGTTAACCACCAAGAAGCTGATTTGTTTGTATATATAAACGGTAGCAGTGGAGTGTTATTTAGTACAGTTACTCCGTGATTTCCAGCAGCCGTTACAAATTGCTGGTATCTAGACTGAAGTTTTGAATATATATCATAGTGCCATTTTGGATTTTTCCAAAATAAATGGTAATTGTTATATGCTGCTTGTGCGCCGGCCGTTGGTGCCATCAAAACCGTATTATATATATAGTCATTCATATATTGTGCGATAACACTATCATTTAGTATTATATAACCATATCTAAAACCAGCTATTCCTAGTTTGCTAAAGCTAGATATTATTGCGGTCCGATTTTGCATACCGTATGATGGATCTGATAAATAATTCCAAACCCACCTATTTAGAATAGGTTGATTTGTAATATGCTTTGCGTCATAAATACAGTCTGCTAAAACATATGCGTTTGGATTTTGATTAAATGATGTAAAATCGTTCTCGGATATGATATAACCATCCGGATTGTTAGGTGAAACTAAAGCATATATATCTGAATTATTAAATCGATCATTCCATTGTGTATTTTTTAACACACTGTTACAGATCGCCTTGTATCCACCATACGTAGTTTGTCTAGTAGATGATACGATTATGTTTTTTCCAAGTTTTCGTTGAACTGCGTAAATATATGCTCCGGCTAATAACGTGCTTCCACAACCAGTTAGAATGATTGCCGTACTGGGTATTGTTATCCCATATACGGTTCTGTATAGTTCTCTAATCAATAAAATGTCTCGTTGTGTTGTATTGTCTGACATGTAACTTAGTCCACTGGGTGTATTTGGCTTGTCAGCATTAAAACAATTTGGATTAGGCGCAAGTGTCTCGCTTATCATATATGGATCCCCTATTGTTGCTTGTATTATGGTATTCGTATTTATTTTGTAAAATGGAATTGTATCATCGATTACTGTATTTGTATTTGCGCATGGGCTAAAGTTATACAAAGTATCTTGTTTAATCACGTCACTTTTGATTGTTTTGCGGTTGGAAATGCGCATACTACTTATTTTACTCATAATTATACAATTATCAAATATTATATTTACCATCCATTTTATGGACATGAAAAACGGAACTAAAAAAAGAGCACGATATGGCAACTTTAACATAAATATCCTAGATAATCCGATTATGATTACACCAAAAAGTGGATTTGGTAAAATTGACTGATAATAAGCAGGGCGCCCACTAGATGATCTAGGTTAGCAAGTGTATATATGTGGGTAGGATGAGTACTAGATTATCTAGTGGTTCCTCTACATATGTAGTATACGATTATTTACGAAAAAAACTAGGTGTCATTAGATACATGTAGGTATGTTGTTTTTTTCATGTTTTTCAAATTGATTTTTGATTTTTGAAAATTACACACAGGTTTTTTGTGTTGAATTTTAAAAATTGGAAAAACGATTTGAAAAAGTTGTGAAAAATCGATTTAGACCATAATGCTCTGTTTTGTATTTTAAAAATAAAAATTTTGTGATTGTAATTTTTTATATATTTATGCGAACCTATTTAGGCGTTTTTATATCATACCATATAAATGGTATCAAATGGTATATATTTTACGCCAAAAAACGCCAAAGAATTTTGTTGCGAAAAATGTAACTTTGTATGTAGTAAACAAAGTGATTGGAATCGACATATATTAACACGCAAACATACAAATGATAGTATATTGGTAGTAAATGGTATGAATGTTACGCCAAAACACGCCGTTATATTTGAATGTAAATGTGGAAAAACCTACAAATGGGGAAGTGGGTATTATAGGCATAAAAAAACATGCTCGAAAGATCAATGTCAAAATACAACAGATGTGGATAAAAATAACATGACACAAATATTAGTTGAATTGATTATGTCAAAAAATCAAGAATTTATTTCTGAAATAGTGTCAACAATTACTCAATCCAATAAAGAAGTTATGGCAAAAATGGTGGAAATGATGCCAAAGATGAGTACTCAAACTAATAATAATAATAATAATACAAATAGCAATAATAACTTTAACATTCAAATGTTTTTGAATGAACATTGTAAGAATGCCATGAATTTGACTGATTTTATCGAATCATTGCCTATCACCTCAGATACATATGACAGTACTATAGAGAATGGGTTAACAAAAACAATTACAACTATGATAACTAATGGGCTAAATCAATTGGATATATTGGAAAGGCCTATTCATTGTACAGACGCATCTAGAAAAACACTATACGTCAAGGATGATAACATTTGGGAAAAAGATAATGAGCTTCATCATATTATGAAGGGGATAAAGGATTTATCGTTAAAACAACGGACTATGATAAATAAATGGCAAGATGCGAATATGGGATGGGACACAACGGAAAATCTTCAGTCAAGAATGACAAAATTAATTTTCAATTCCATGACAACGATAGAAAATGATGAAAAAGAAACAGGAAAGATAATTCGAGCAATAAGTAAGAACGTATATTTGGACAATGATACAAGGGATCAATACAATCAACTGAAATAAAGGAACTAAAGAAACGACACTGCCTGGTACCTACATATGTAGTATACGATTATTTACGAAAAAAACTAGGTGTCATTAGATACATGTAGGTATGTTGTTTTTTTCATGTTTTTCAAATTGATTTTCGATTTTTAAAAATTACACACAGGTTTTTTGTGTTGAATTTTAAAAATTGGAAAAACGATTTGAAAAAGTTGTAAAAAATCGGTTCAGACCATAATGCTCTGAATTCAAAAATAAAAATAAAAATTTTGTGATTGTAAAAAAAATATAAAAAGTGCGGAGATATTTAGGCGTTTTTTATGTTCTATAATTATAGAACGATTTAGAATGAATTTGACGCCAAAAAACGCCCAAAAATTTCAGTGTGATTCGTGTGACTTTATATGTAGCAAAGAAAGTGAATGGAATAGACATATTATAACACGCAAACACATAAATAGAACGAAATTGAACGCATTAGAACAAAAAAAGATCGATGTTTGTCATATAGTGTATGAATGTGAATGTGGTAAAGAGTACTCAGCTAGAAATAGTTTATGGTATCACAAAAAGAAATGCTCCATTGCTCAAGGAGATAATGACGAAAAACATGATAATAATACATCTGGTGTTGAAATGAATACGGATATCTTGATAAAAATGTTGTTAAAAAATCAGGATGTAATGGAAAATGTCATACTCAAAAATCAAGATGTAATGGAAAAAATGATGGAGGTGATGCCAAACATGGGAAGCTATTCCAACAATCATATGAATAGTCACAATAATAATTTTAACATACAAATGTTTTTGAATGAGCATTGTAAGAATGCTATGAATTTAACTGACTTTATCAATTCATTGCCAATAACATCAGACACATATGATAGTACAATAGAAAATGGGTTGACCAAGACGATTACAAATATGCTAGTGAATGGACTTAGTCAGCTAGATATATTGGATAGGCCTATTCATTGTACAGACGCATCTAGACGTATACTATATGTGAAGGATGATAATATTTGGGAAAAGGATAACGAACTTCGTCATATTATGAAAGGGATAAAGGATTTATCATTAAAACAACGGACTATGATAAATAAATGGCAAGACGCAAATATGGGATGGGATACAAAGGAAAATCTTCAGTCAAGAATGACAAAATTAATTTTCAACTCCATGACATCGATCGAAAATGACAGTAAGGAAACCGGAAAAATAATTCGAGCAATAAGTAAGAATGTATATTTGGACAATGACACAAGGGACCAATATCATCAACTGAAATAAAGGAACTAAAGAATAGTCACTAACTAAGTAATCATATATATGTCATATATAAGTACTTAGTGAAAACTTGGTTGGGTTCGTAAAAATGAATTTTGAAACTGACATCTATTATCATACCAACCGTTTATTATCTCCCGGTCCAACATTTTATGAATGGCAAATGTCTATAATTATCACGTTGATCAAATTTTATACCCCACTTACAATACTTATGAATATTTCCGAACAAGGTTTCTTTTTTCCATTCTTTTTGTAATAAACAACCAATAACACGTTCGAAACTACAGCGATTATGTCTATTTTGAACGCAATTTAATAATTTACTTATATCATATTTATTATTAATATGTGTTAAATAGTCGTGTGTAATTAGAGACATGCCCCCAAAACAACCTTTCCATAATTTTTTATCTTCATAAAAAGTTTTCAATTCTATATCGTCAAAAATATTTATCATTCTTGTTTCGTCTTGTATTTGATCCCAATTATGTTCAAATTCCCATAATAATTTATATTTATCTACACTCAGATCTATATGTTTATTTATAAATACCGAGTCGTGAATTATTAAAGCAACGTCAAATAGTTTATTATGTAAATAATAATAGTAAGGCAATAATTCCCCTCTCCGATGAAATTCACTATTTATAATCACAGTTTTGTATAATTTTTCTTCGGTTATAAAATTATAATTACTATTATCATCTATAATAAGAATATTATTTTCGGGATAGTATTGTCTAATACAATTCATACAATGAATCCAATAATTATTTGTATTCTCGTTATTTACATGTCGTAAAATAATAAATCCAACTTCTGACATATATTATATCGTATTATAATATTTTGCGCAGCAAATTGTAAGAATGTAACAAGGAATAAAAAAATGAATAAAAAAATATTCCTATATGTAAATAGAAAATGTATTTTGTATTGATTGGAACGATATTTACGACCCTATTTTTTTCGGTGTATACAACTGAACAATTATCATTTAGCGGAGGAGGGGCTTTTGGAGCAGTGGAAATAGGAATATTGAAACGTATTCGAGAGAGTTATCCAATTAGATATAATAGATACACAGGTATATCTGCTGGAGGATTGAACTCTGGATTTTTGTCACATTTTAAAGACATAGATGAGGGCCTCAAAGAGGCAGAGGAAATGTATTCTACCATTAGCAATAAGAATATATACAAGCTTTTACCTACTACTGAAAATTCATTGTTAAATACACATCCATTACATGAAACATTGACCTCAGTAATAACACAAATGAAGTCTGAACCAATCGTAGAAACATTGATAGGTACAGTAAATCTGTATACTGGCAATTTGGATACATATAAATATAACGACAATCATTCCGTTGAAGATAAGGTATTGTTATTGATGTGTACATCGGCAATACCGATAGCATTTCCACCAGTCAAATACAAAAATTATATGTATGCGGATGGAGGAACATTAAGCAACGAGTTACTGGATATAGTACATTCATCAGATTATTTGAATATAACATATATAACACCACATGGTCTTATGGATGAAAATGATACTCCGATAAATAGTATTAAAGATATGGTGACAAGAACATTTCAAATAGTGAAAAAAAATTATAATAACCCATTTACACGATTAAATCACGAATGTGATAAACCATACGGTAAAATTACGTATTATTATGTTGATAGCAAGGTATTGAAACCGTATAGTATGTTGAACTTTGATAAAGGTAAAGAGTTGATAGAAATAGGATATAGTAACATGAAGAGTAAAACATATTCACTGTGTTGAGCGAATAGTTTGCGTGAAATTCTCTCTACAAGGATGTGTCCACAATGATATTAGAAACATTTAGATTGGCGAATTGCTTTTTTTTACAACCTTTTTGATGAGCCCCAAGAGAACGATTATTTGTAGCTTCAAATTTGTTACAAATATTACATATAATCTTTTCGTTTTCATTATTTAAAATAGAGCCACATTTGGATACTAGGTACTTGGAGAGGCAAGGAAATTTGATTTCATCGATCTCATTCAGAATCTTTTTATGAAAGTCTTTTAGAATATCTATGATTGACGTCTTTCTCTCTATGAATAGAGAATATTCTTTATTAATCTCGTCGAGAATTTCCTTTGGGATAGAGATTTCATCAGATCCGTCATCGAGATCGGCGAGTTTATAAGAAAGAGAATCAATAATGTCAGTAGCAATCTTAATAGTGTGAGGACAATAGTCGACATTATGTACATAAACAAGAATATTAGCTCCCTTGATATCAATTTGAAAGTTTTGTTTGGATGTAATACCGCTATGTTGAGAGAGAAATACACCGTGACATTTTTGTTCTTCAATATCTCGAATAAACTTTTTTACTTCATCGAGTGTAACATTTCTATCATAATTTTTAGTTTCGACTAATATAGTAGGTAAATCCGTTCTATTAATGCGAAAATCGCAAGACGCTTTAATACCAGTAGTATTAATAACTTCAGCTGAAGGAAATAGTTGATTCAATACAGTTTCTAGTTGATTCTCTCCGAATTGTCCTTTATAACTAGAATTTTTATATTTACCAAGAAACTCAGAAAGCTCGTTCATTATTTTATCTTGGACAGAATTATTTGTAATGTCTTTGAGAGAACAAACGTTTTTACTAATTCTCTCTTCACTGGCATTAATAAATGAAAACAGAGGTTGTAATAAGTTTGAAGATTTTGTTTCAAAGTTGGAAAGGAATGTAGAAAGAGAATCTTCTTTATTAACCGAATGTAATAATTTTGTAGTATCTTCAGCAATGGATTTCTGAAATGTGGAAATAGACTCTTGGAGTCGTTTATAATAACCATCATTAGATTTAGGAACAACATCGTTTAATAGAATAGTTGTTTTATCAATAAGTTGAGAAGTATTTTGTTGAAGAAGTAAATTTAACTTGTCACTATTTTGAGAGAAATTATTAGAAATAATATTTTTGACATCTTCGACGTATTCTCTCTTTGACTCTTGAAACTTAATATAAATAGAGTTGGTAATGTCATTATTTAATTTTGACAAGTCATTCGATAGAGATTTAAAATCCCCTTTAAGGTCACCGACATATGAGAGAAGTTGAGAATTAATATTAGAATTGGAAACAGATAAAGAATTAATATCACTTTTAATATCGCCAACAGTAGCAAGAATTTGAGAATTAATGGTAGAGTTCATAGCAGAGTTCATATCGCCTAATAATCTCTCGAACAAATCAACAAATATAATATTAACTGCTTCAAAATTAATACATGGGTTTTGCGAATAAAAATCTAATATTTTTTTGTTTTTAACGATGATTTCATTCATTATTATTATATATATTATGTAAAATCTCTCTTTAAATCGTATTTTAGTGAGAATAGAATACTAATAGTAGATGTAGAATTGTATTTTTCTAAATAGAATTGTAATAGAATTGTAAATAGTATATTAGAATTCTAATTATTCTAATAGAATTGTAAATGTTCTAAAATAATATGGAGTAAAAAATATTTATTATTGTAATATGTTATCATAAAAGGTAATAAAATAAACTTATCATAAAAGAAAATGAAAAAGAGATCATATATAATATAGTGTCAAACATAAATAATAATTTGAAAATATGTTATCATAAATGGTAAGAAATAAAATAGTTATATTATCAAAAATAAAATATACTTTGATTATATAATGGTTATTATGGTAACAAAAAATGAAACAAATGTAAAAAATATAAGACCATAAATGGTAACAAAATATAAGATCCATTATGCTGTTATGTTTATTAATCCTTAAAAATATTTGTGACCATAAATGGTAATGAAAATAATTATTAAAAATGTATATAAAACAATATAAATTTTCCTAAAGTAAATAAAATTCTTATAATATAAATCAATTACAAAAACAAATAAATTTAATTGAAAAAAATAAAATCTAATGTTATAAAAATTATAAAATAATAAAAATATAATTCAATATTGACAATGCCTTAAGGCATATACCGCTTTAGCGGTTGTCAATATTGAATTATATTTTTATTATTTTATAATTTTTATAACATTAGATTTTATTTTTTTCAATTAAATTTATTTGTTTTTGTAATTGATTTATATTATAAGA
>JACCDO011881932.1_pt1 | contig 15000 bp, 12 predicted proteins | sample 7446101 | NCBI WGS metagenome assembly JACCDO01 (sample SAMN15323440, study PRJNA562643) | freshwater metagenome | isolation source: river surface water | place: USA:Blue River Watershed | collected 2017-08-16
ATTGGGTTGGTAAAGATGATGCAATTGAAGCTATTTTTGAATTATATACAGATTTAGCACCAAATGGAATATATGATCCAAATTCAAAGATAGTTAAATATGGTTATGTTGAAAAATATTGTTTAACTCGCGAATTATGGCAATTTGAAAGACTTGGTTATTTTAAATTAGATAGATATGAAAATAATAAACCCGTTTTTTTGAGAGTAACTGGTTTATTTGACAAAAACAAAATATAAAAAATTATAACGTAAATGTATAATTTATGAAAAATTTGAATAATTAACCATAATAATTTGTTTTTATATATTTTTATTGAATCGCTGATTCAACAAAATCACAGTAAAATGAGTCTTGCTATATGGGGAAACGCAACTGGACCCATCAGTTCAGTCGTTCAAGGAATCAATATTGAAGAATCAAGAGGACATTATAGTTCTCCTATTATCACTATACAAAATAAAATTATAGAACCAGTTTTTATTAATGATAAACCTGTTATTTTTACAATTGGATATCTTACAACTGCTATTAATTGTTTCACTGATAAAGAGATGACTGTTTTAAAGAACTTCACTTTCATTCTCACTGATATTCAAATTAACGAAACTGATAAAATTCGCATTTGGGTTTTAGATAATGGTGATAGACTATACTTGGATAATATTCATAATATTAAGTTTACAAAAATTATGAATGATTGTATGAATTCTATCGGAATTGATGGAGGTCTTGGTGTTATTTATGGATATTATCCACCTGATTCTATCGTAGCTATCTGTCCTGAAGCAATTCAGATTCAGAGAATTGTAAATTCAAAGTTGTATGAATTCTTGAGAAGGAAAGAAAACTTTTCATGGACTATCAAGTATTCAAATCTTGACGAGGACCCTGAAATTAATACTTATTGTTATTAATTACAATAAAAATTATAAAAAATATATATTTAATCTACTTCAATTTATTCAAAAAAATTTTTATATTAAATATCTTATTTATAATTAGTAAATATGGGGTTTATACATAGTTTTGGTTCTGCTAAACAAATTATTCAATCTATAAAAAAAGGTACTTGTGTTGATAGTTGTCGTTCATCCTGGTTAAAACATATTAAATATGCTTTAAAATCTTCGTCTAATCCTCTTAAATTAACAAAAGAAGAAAAAAAAGAATTAAATGATATGATTAAAGATATCACTGGTAAACGCATTAAACCATCCCAAAAAGTATTAATCCGTCGTGCCATAACTTATAATCCTAAAAGTTATTCATATAAAAAGAAAAGAGGTAAAGATGGTGTTATGTACATTTCTTTACCTGATTCTAAAGGTAAATTCCATTGGAAATTTTATAAAAAAGGTATGATTATACCAAAAGTTTCATCTAAATCTCTTCAAAAAAAAGGTTTAAGACCAAGTCCTACTGAATCTGCTACTCTTTATTGTGGTAAAAGGAAAAAAGGTAATGATGGACATATGTATCTTTCTAAACCTAATAAAAAAGGTGTTTGTAGATGGATTAAAGTTAAAGATTAATTTATCTAAAACCAAATACGGGACTTACTTGAGGTATTCCTCTATCTAATCCTAACATCATATACTTTAATAACTCATTTTTATTATTCGGTTCAATTGTTCTATAATAATTAATCATATTATTCAATGCTATATCATTTCCTCCATCAATCCCCATTTGATAATACTTCTTCATTTCATCATAATTTCTTTCTACTCTTTTATAGTATAAACCTAAATTACACATTGCATCTGTATTTCCTAATTCAATGGCCATTAAATAATACTTTTTAGCTTCATCATAATTCTTTTCAACATTTTCATAATAAACTCCCAAATTCTTTATAGAATTTGAATGTTTATGTTCTACAGCCATTAAAAAATATTTTTTCATCTCTTCATTATTTTTTTCAACATTTGCATAATAAAAACCAAAATTACACATTGCATCTGCATTATTTAATTCAATAGCTTTAATATAACATTTTTTCATTTCATCATAATTTTTTTCTACTTGTCTATAATATAAACCTAATTCATTATAGGCTTCACTATTTCCTTTTTCACCAGCTAAATATAAATATCTTTTCATTTCTTCATACATTCGTTTATCTCTAAATTCATAAGCTTTAATTAATAAAGTTTCTGCATTTAAATCTTCAATATTTGTATTAGATGCCATTTTTTATATTTTATATATATTTATATATATTTATATAATTTATTTAAGTTCAAAAATATATTCATTTTTATTTATTTTTACGTTTATTTATTTATTTTATAAAATCTTTAATACTTAAGCAGTAGTCTTAGGAACAAAGACGCTCTTCAACTCCTCCTTCTTCGTCTCAAAGAATGCAAACTGGGATGCAATCCATCCCAACCACTTCGTCTTCCTCCCAGGAATACGAACCTCCGACTCAATAATGTTGCAAAGAGCAACACGCCTCGACTCAATGGCAGTCTCATACTGCTCATATAGCTTTTTAAACTCAGTGCTACGCTCTTCAGGCGTCATCCTTGTTCCATTGTCATGAATTGAACCAATCATCTGACGCAGCAAAAACATGTAAGCTACCATCAAACGGTCAAGTTCGTTGGCCTTCGAAAACACTGACTGATGAGTACCATTACTGGCCTCCAAAAGCTTGTGCATAAAGTCCTCCTGAACTGATGACATTCTGAACATATATAATACTTTTTATATATTATTAAATTCTTTATTTTTTATCTATCAATTTTTTTTTTATTAACGTAAATAAAAAAAAATGAATTTTATATTATATATATTTTTTAAATTAAATTTTACAAATTATAAAATTTAAAATGGGAACAAAAGGTTTTTTTGGTTTTTATTATAAAGGTAAATATTACCTTATATTTAATCGTTTTGATTCATTTTTATACCGTTTAGGAAATGAACTTCTTGAAGAAGTTAAATATATGGTTAAAAATAATCTAATTCAAGAATGGAAAAATTTACTTTCGAATATTGTAGTTATTGAAGATTTAGATAATCAAACTGATTTTGATGAAAAAATATCAAATGAAAGTAAAATTAAGATTTACAATCATTATGAAAATAACATTCTTGAAAAACTTCAAAAAATGTTTTCAAATATTTGCAAAAATCCAGAAGAACTCGATATTGAAAGTTTATTTTCAATTTATTCATATATAGGATCTTATGAAGAACATAAATTTGAAAAAATATTAACTTCTGGATTTATGATTATTGAAGATTATACTAATAATAATTATGATGCTGAATATGTATATTATATTGATTTTGATCATGAACAATTTAATGTTATTGATATTAACAATCATCATCATTTAAAATTTAATATTCATCATTTACCTAAATCACTTAATTTTTTTGATTAAAAATTAAATATTATTGTAAAAAAAAATTAATTTATAAAATTTAAATACACCATCTTGTAAAAACCATTAATTCCTTTGTTTCACGATTAAATGACACATCTGGGTTTTCACTCGATGTTTTTACAACCTTAAATTTAACATCTCTTTCCTTCAACTCTTCAATATATTTTTCATATTGAATACACTTCTTTAAAGTTATATTATTATAATCATGTATTTTATTTAAATCAATCTGATTTACTATCCATTTTCTATCTTTCTTATTTAATGAATCTTGTAAAGTTTTATTCAATAAATCCATCATATATTCACAATCCGATTTTAATTTCTGATCTTCATTTAATTTATAATCCAATCTACTCTGCTCTAATTCTTCTTTTGATGGTAAATTTATAACCATTTGTAATGGGATTTTAGAAAATTCTGATTTTTTACTATATATTTTATCTATTATACTTTTCATTTTTATTATTTTATAAATATATATATTATTTCTTTAAGTTCTTTATTTTACGTCATCTATATCAAATTTTTTTAATTATACGTAAATTAAAAAAAATTGATTATTTCTTTTATCGGTTTATTATTATTTAATGATTATAAAAAAATATAAAAATGAATACTTTAGACAATAATATCGACTTATTTGAATTTGAACTTTTATGTGATGAATGGTATGAAAATATCTTTTCTGATGATACTAATAGTCATCAAGTTTATTTAAATTCACCTATTTTAAAAGATTTAAAATCTATTGAAAATGCTAATATTTATTTTAAAAATAATAATAATATGACTATTCAAATGATTGCATTAAAATCAAATAATATTGATTTATTTACAATTTTTGATAAATTAAATTATGATTATTTAAATGATCTGTCTTATACTAATTCTATTGGAAATAATTTTTTTATGATGTTAACTATTGATTCTAGATTATATTCTAATTTATTTAGTAATAATATTTTTAGTAAATGGTCTCGATTTATTCGTAATTTACAAAAAAAAATTATTAATGAATATATTGATAAAATTAATTTTAAACAAGTTAATATATTTGGTGATAGTTGTTGGACTTTATTTGCTAAAAATAATAATTTCATATTAAATAATATAGATTATTTAACTATTATTAAAACTTATATTGTTAAAAATAAAATATCTGTTCATGATTTAAATTTAGAACATCAAGATAAAGATGGTAATTCAATTATTCATTTAACATTATTTAATCATAATTTTGAATATTTTTTTATTAATTTTCTTGAAACATTTGATTATTTATATTTATTAGGAACTCCTAATAATAATAATATGACACCTTTAATGTTAATAATTAAAAATAATTTATTAAGAACTTTTAATTATGTTTTCTCATATCTTGAATATTTAAATATTGATCAAATTGATATTTATGGAAATAATTGTTTATTTTATTTAAAAAATAATCATTACTATTCAAAAATACATATTAAACATTTTACTGATATTTATACAAAAATAAAAAATTTCAATATTATTAATAATAATAATGAATCATTATTTATTAAATTAATTAAAGGTATTGGATTATTTGATGTTGTTGTTTCTACATTAAAAAATAGAAATGATTTTTCGGTTTTTAATTATATTGAAAAAAAAAATAATATTTCAGCTTTAATGTATTTTTTTTCAAATTTACATCAATATAATAATTATGAATTTAAAAATAAAGAACTTTTATATGAAATTATTGATTATGAACATAATCATATTTTACATAAAGATAATGAGGGTTTTAATGTTTTTAATTTTGCTATTAAATTAACTGATAATGAACTTAAAATCAAAATATTAAAACGTTTGAATTATGATATTGAATTATATAAAAGTATGAACGAGAAATATTTAAATAAATATAATAGAATATATTTTTATACTTATTCAACTGATGGTATTTTAGCACAATTAGCTGATAGTAGAGATAAAAATGATTTACTTATTAAAGAAATATTTAATAATATATCAAATATTAACTATAAATATCAAGATGACAAATTAAAAATTAAAAATAATACTTATTTAACTCATGCTTTAAGTTCTAAAAATAATAAAGTATTTGTTAATGAATTAATTAAAATTTGTAAAGATGATTATGAATACATTAATCATACATCAAATAATGGATTTAATTTTATTGAATCATCTATTTCATTTGGTTACAAAGATTATTGTAATATTATTATTAATAATAATATTAAAATTGATAAAAAATATTATCAAATAAAAACATCTGAAAAATCTTTATTAATGCATTCTATATATAATGAAGATATTGATATGTCTCATTATATTATATATAATAGTCCTTTATCTAATGATGAAATGAAAAAATACATAAGTCATATTGCAACTCTTGAAGTTAAAAACAGTATTTTTAATAAAACAAGTGCATTTATTGAATTCATTACATCTAATTTATTATATGATGGGAATTTATCAAAAACTAAAAATACTGAAGTATTTTCTAAAATTCTTAATATGGGTATATTTAATCTTCGTGAAAATATTATTGTTTTTGATAAAATTATTAATAATAAAACTAAATACTTAAAAAATTCCAAAAAAAGTCACGAAAATATTAAAAAAGGATTCAAAGTTATCTGTGATAAATATCAAAAAGATGTCTTAAATATCATTAAAAATAATAATGATATTATTAATTTATCTTCTGATATTAATAATTCTATTTACTCTTTAGTTTTCAAAATTTAAATTTTTTATACTTTTTATTTATAATCTTTTAATTATCTTTTCTTAATACATAATAACATTCTGTCTTCTTAAATCCATTAAATGTTGTTGCTGCTGCAGTTGTATATGCCCCCATATTCTCAACTAAGACTCTTTCACCTATAGCTAAATCTGGTAAATAATGTATTCCACATGAATCCATACTATCACATGTATTTCCCCATATATAACTTTTATAAAATTTACCATCTCTTTCATTATAAGGTAAAATCTTTGGTTTTGCATGATCAAATATTGTACAATTAAATGAACCATATACACCATCATTTAAATAATAATTAAAATATTTTTCATTATTTTCTTTATCATTATATTCTTTTTTGCTTACTATATTTAATACTAATGTATGAGATGTTGCAACCATATATCTTCCCGGTTCACTTATAATTTTTATATTATCATCATTAAAATTCTTTTTTATTGCGTTTTGTATCGTTTTTGCTATATCTTTAAATTTTAATGTCTTTTTTTCTATTAATTCATTTTCTGTACATAATGAACATGTTCTTTTTTTATTATCTAATTCCATTTCTATCTTTTCTAAAATTATTGTTTTTTCTTGTTCTTCTTCTGATTCTATTATACTATAATTATCATCTTGTTCATCTTCTTCATCATCTAATCCTGGAAAACCTCCTCCTATATCTAATATATTCATATTAAATCCATATTTTATTCCTATATCAAATGCTATTCTTGCTTCATTTATTGCGTTCTCATATGTCTCTAAATCTTTACATAATGAACCTATATGATAAGATACTCCACATATATCTAAATTTGATGCCTTCGCTAATTTAAATATATCATCTAACTCTTCCATTGATGCACCAAATTTACAACTGAATTTACATAATGATTTCGAATCATCTACCTTTATTCTTACTAATAATTTCGCCTTTGGATGATACAATTTTATTTTATATAATTCACTTACATTATCAAATGTTAATACATCTATATCCTCTGAACGAGCATATTTTATATGTGATGATGCTTTGCATGGATTTGCAAATATTATTCTATCTGGACTTACTCCCTGTGATAATACCATTGATATCTCTTCTCTTGATGCACAGTCAAAATTACAACCCATTTGAGCTAATAATTTTATTATTACTAAATTTGGATTACATTTTACTGCATAATGTGGTATTATATTTGGTAAATATTTTATCCATTTTTGATATTGTTTTACTACTTTACTTAAATCTACTATATAAAATGCATTCTCATTATCATTTATTTCCATAAATAATTTTATTAAATCATATATATCTATATTTTCATCTATTAATTTTACATTATAATCTTGTAAAAATGATATTGTATCTTGAATATTATTTTTTGGTTCCATCTTTAAATACTTTATTTATTTATAATTTTTTTTAAGTTCATTTAATCTTTTTATTTTTATATTATAATTTTATATAATAATATATTAAAAAAAATATATTTTTTTTATTATTCTAGATATTATTCATTATCTTCTTCAAATTCATGAGGAACTATTTTTTTTTTCATAATTTTTATATTTTTTTCAATTTTTGAATTTGAATAAAACGAATTATCTATTATATATTCTGACATTGATAATATTAAATCATTTGAAATATTTATTTTTTTTGTTTCAATTAATAATTTTTCATATAATTTTTCTTTCATTCTTTCTAATATATAAAGATTATTTGTTATACTTTCCTCATTATTATGATATATCTTATTTTTTTGTATTATCTTTAAATAATAATTTATTTCATCATAATTTAAATATTTAAAATATATTTCTAAATATTCATTCCTTTTTAATATATATCTTAATAATTCTATATATTCTATTCTATTAATTAATTCAATATTATTCATTTCATATATTTTTTTTATTTTTTTAAATATTTTTTCAAAATAATATAATTCATTACTTAAAAATAATCTATATATTAATGATATTTCAGTAAAATTTATTGTTGGATCATAATAATAAAATGGTATAAAATAATCTATTTTATCAATATTATTATTTTTCTTTTTTACTTTTTTTAATTTTGATTTTTGAATTTTTTTCTGAATCACATAATTTTCATGAATTTTACTCAATATATTTTCTAAATATATATCATATTGATTTCTTTTTGTTAATTCATTTAAAAATAAGTCTAACATCTTTTTTTGATTTTCTCCTTTTAATGAATATATCAATTTTGTTAATATTAAATCTTTTGAATAATATAACATATTTCTTTCATCATTTTTATATACCATTAAATCATCTGATTCTATAATCAATATATTTAATAATATATTTTTTATTATATTATCATTCATTTTAGTTTTTTCTGAATTTATTAATATTAATACCTTTTTTAAATAATTTAAAATATATTCTATTTTTTCTTCTTTTGATTCAACTTTTATATTATCTTTTTCATAATAATTATACATTATTTTATCCAAATATTCAAAATTATTTAAATATTTACAAATTAATAATAACAAATTTTCATTTTGCTTATTTTTATGATTTATTATATCATAATTATTATTTAATATTGCACTACAAAATAACTTATATATTAAATTTATATTATTAAAATTTCCATTTTTTATATAATTCATTATTACATTATTACCTTCTTCATTTATTATATTTAAATCATAATTATATGATTCTATTAAAAATTGACTTATTAATAAATTTTCTGGATTTACATAATGATTTGATATTATTAATGAATTTAAATATAATGCGTGATATCCATCTTTATTTTTTAAATTTTTATCATATCCTTTTTTTGAATTTATTTTTAAAAATATATTTAAATAATTATTTCTACAAATATACATATATGCATTATTTCCATCATTATCTATATGAGATAAATTTATATTTTCATAATCTAATAATTCATTTATTACTTGTTCCATTTTACTTACATATGATATTGAAATTTCTTTTTCTCCATTTTCATTTAATTGAGTTCCTCTGTCATCATAACTTTTATTTAATTTTAACAAATTAATTAATAATGTCTTATTATTTTCATCTATATAATTTAAATATTCTGGATATTTTTTAATACATTTTAAAAACATACTATAATCACCATATTTAAATAATTTTATTAAACTATAATACATATCATTATTTAATAGTTCTGGATAATTATTTAATAAATATCTTGAACTTTTATTACCCATTAAACTTAATTCTCTATAAAAATCATATACATCTGGTATTTTTAATATTTCATTTGTTTGATTTTCTAATAATTTTGTAAATATAATTATATAGTTTTTATTATATCTTACTTCTTCATAACTTATTAAATTCTTTAAATGACTTTCATTTTTAAATATACTCATATTTAAATCTATTTTTAAAGTAACTAAATATGACAATAAATGATATAATTTTTTTTTTAATGCAATTTTTAATAATGTTTCACCATTATTATTTTCTATATCTAATTTTATTTGATAATTTTTTAATACTAAATAATTTAAAACATCTAAACATTTTCTTCTTTTTGAATGTGTTTTACTGTTTTTTGCTATTAGCATTAAAAATGTATTTCCATCTTTATCTTTTAAATTTAAATCTACTGGTATTTCATTATACTTCTTAAATATCTTTTGTAATATTATTACTATTTTTGATGTTATGCTTTCTTTTGCAAATAAATGTAAAATTGTTTCATTATTTATATTTTGTATTTTTAAAATATTTATTATATCATCTGTTTCTAATAAACATATATCCATTAACGGAAAATAATATTTAAATTTATGATAAAATTGCATATAAAAATTATTTTTCATTATATTTTGATAATATGGTTCTATATATTCAAATCTATCAAAGATTACTAAATCTATAACATCATATTCTTCTATAAAATAGTCATTTCTAAATAATATTCCACATACATTATTATTTTTTATTTTTTTCATATTTTCATTAACTTCATCATTTAATACATATTTTTTTAAATAATAATACATTAAACATTCATTCTTTTCAATTATTTTTAAAATATTATTTTCAAAGTTTTTATCTAATTCAAAATTTTCATAATTATTTTTTTTTTCATAACTTATTAAATATTTATATAAATTATTTATATAATTATCAATTTCTGATTCTTTCATTATTTGATAATTATTATCTAATTCATCTTTTTCTTTTTTAAATTTGTTCAATAAATCTTTTTCAAATATTTCTTTTTTTATTAAATATTTATTTTTATTTTCTTTCATATATATATTTTCATATCTTTCTTCATTTATCTTTTCATCTTCATCAAATATTATTTCTATAATATTATCACCCTCACTTTCACTTTCAATCTCACTTTCTGAATTTAAAATTGAATCAGTGTCTGAATCTGTTTCTAAGCTTAAATCAATATTAGACATTTTAATTTAATTAATTTTATATTTAATATGATATTTTTTATTTTTATTTATTTCATTTTTTATTTTTTATTTTACGTATTTATTTTTTTATAAAAAAATATGATTTTAATTTACTTACAAATTATATAATTATATATTTATTAAAAAATATAGAAAATGCAAGTATCTCAACCAATTTTATTTAGAGATATTCGTTTACGTCTTGATAACATTTATTTAGAAAATGAGTCCTTAGAGAATACATCTACTAAAAATAGAATTATACATAATTTTATACAATTTAATACATCAAGTGATGCATTAAGTTTACGTTTAAAAGGTTTTTATTATTTTTTTGATATTACCAATATTGATGAAAATTCTTTTTTTATAGTTCTTACTAAATTCAAACATAAATATGATATTAGTTTTTCTAATGAATCATCTTGGATTGATTCTAAAAAATTTAAACTCAAATTTAATTATGATAATAATATTATTAATGTATCTTTAAATCATCATTCTATTGCTGGTCTTAATAGTAAGATTTCAATCAAATATAGAAATTTTACTATTAATATTGATACTGATTTTGATGAAATATGGTATAATTTATTAGATAAACTTGATATTTTGCCTATTTAACTAATTTAAATTTTATAAAAACTGATTTTTTTTTTCTAATTTTATAAAAATATTTTAATATAATATAATAAAAAGATATTAAATTTAATTATGTATTCTAATATTACTTTAATTAAAAGAAAAAATAATATATTTAATGACTTTTACACCGAAAAAGATTTTTATGAAGATCTATTAAATGAATATTTTTTTATATATTCTAAATATGAATTTGCATCTTTTCATAAAAATATTAATTTATTTTTACAAAATTATCAACTTAGTGAATATTATGGTCTTGATAATATATTAGATTATCATATTGATTATATTACAATGATTTATTTTGTTAATAATTATTTTAATAATACTTCAAATTATAGTAATAATATGTTACAAATTTTACGTTTAGAAAATAATAATTTAAATGATTATATTACTCAATTATATACATATTCAAAAATTTTTTATAGATAAATATAATATATTTTTTCTATTAAATTATTATAAACGTAAATTTTTTTTATAAAAAAGTGAAAAATAAATTTTCAATTTATTATTTTTTTTTATTATTAAATAAAAAAGTATTTATTAAAAAAAATGACTACTCAAATTTTAGAAACTAATATTTCCATTGAGAATAATACTGTTCCTACTGTACACTTTTCTAATTTAATTATTATTCAAGATCAGGATGAACAATTTTTTTATGGAACATATAAAGATAATGAATATTCTGTAGATAAACAAACATTTGAAGTATGTATTAAAAATATTGAAACTAATAACTGGGATTTTATTCAAAATCCTTTTGTGTTTTTAACTGATGATATTCAAAAAGATATTCTTATTAAAAATATTAGTTTTAACAATTTTTTACTTAATCAACAAATTATTAATCTTAATTTAGAAATCAATCGTTTACAAACTCAAGAATTAGCACCCATTAGATCCGCATTAGAACAAGCCAATTTTACTATTGAACGTTTTATTCATACTAAAGGTAGTGGTAAACGTTTTGATAACGATGGATTATTACAATCTTTTAATCGTGCTCAAAACAAAATTGAAGAACAAAAGATTTATATTATGAAACTTAAAAATCAAATTAATAAAGTTGATTCTAATGTTAATACTGAAGAAATTGAAAATTCTATTAATAAACAAGTTGAAAATAAATGTAAAAGTTTTATGGAACAAATTGAATTATTAAGTTCAAAACTTATTCAAAAAGAAAAAGATTTTGACAAACTTACTATTCAGTTTAATGTTTTAGATCAAAAATTTAATGAACTTAATATTCAATATGATTCTAAAGTTAATGAATTTAATATTTTAAATACTGATTCTTCTAAATTTAAATCAAAATTTACTACCATTGAAAATGAACTTGAAACTAAAATTCAAGAATTTAATAATCTTAGTACTAAATTTATTAGTAAATCTAGTGAATTTGATAGAATTCAAAAGAATCATGAGGACACTATTAGTGAAAATAATGAGTTTAAAAAACAAATTAAAAATCTTCAAAAAACTATTCAAGAACTTCGTTTTAATTCTGAAAAAGATAATGAGATACTTAATCTCAAACAACGTATTTCTCAATTAGAACAAGATAAAGTTCAACAAAAAAATAGATTTACTACTCAACTTCAAGAACAAATTCAAGAACAAACTAAAAATCTTGAAAAAGAAGTTGAAAAATATAGAATTAGTGCTAATGAAAAAGATAGAGAATTAACTAAACTTCGTCAAGAACATAAAAAACTCATCAAATCTACTAAAGATAATGAAGGTGATTTAAGTTTATTACAAATTGCTATGAAAACTGTTCAAGAAGAAAGTAAAATTGAAATTCAAAATCTTAATCAACAAATTAATGATAAAACAACACTTATTAATACTCTAACTGATAAAAATATGCGTATTGAAAAACAGTTTAGAAAATCTCTTGAAGAACTTCAAAAAATTAAAAAAGATATGGATGGTATGGAGAAAAACTATATTGCTGTTGTTCAAAATTATGATGAAGAAAATAACAAACTTAGATACGAAATTAAATCATGTAGAGATAAAGTTAAACTTTATCATGAAGTTAGTAATAAGAGTGTTGAACAACTTAAATGTGTTATTCGTAGAGAGAAAATTCTTAAAAATGCTCTTGCTAAATATGAAGGTAAACCTACTGATGAAGAAAATCATGAATTTGTTGGTAATGTTATTGAAAATATTGTTCGTAATAGTGTAGAATCATATAATAATAGTTTACAACATATGGTATCAAATGAGGCTTCTAGTGTTGAAGTTAATTAAATTTTAATTATTAAATAATTTTTTATTTAATATATTTATAAAAAAATATTTATATTTATTATTTTATTAATTATTATCGACTATCCATCTAAAAACTGAATTTGGAATTCCTGATTGTGTAGTTATAAATATTAATTTTTCATTACTTTCATTTATAAATTCTCTTACTTTTATTAATTTTTCAAATATTTTTCTAGTTATTAATGTTCTTTGATTTAATGGTATCGATTCAATTTCATTTATACCTATATCTGGATTAAATAATATTTCTAATATTTGTTCTTTATAATTATATAATGCACTATATATTATATTTCCTATTCTCATATGTCTTGGTGATGAAAATACAGATACTATTGAATTTTTTATTTCATTTTTATATCCATTATAATTTTTTTTATAACCCATATCAACATTTACTAGTGTTACTGAATTATTATTATTATTATTATTATTTTCTTTTTCTAACATTTCTATTGCTTTGTTTTTCATATTCCTTTTCTGTGCTATTGGTCTTATTAATTCTTTTGTTCTATTTCTTCCATTATTAAATGTTGATAAACTTCTTTCATTATTAAATTTTGATGGGGATAAAGTTCTTCCATTATTTAATGAAGATGGTGTTAAAGTTCTCTCATTACTTAATGAAGATGGTGTTAAAGTTCTCTCATTACTTAATGAAGATGGTGTTAAAGTTCTTCTATTATTAAATAATGATAAATTTCCATTATTTAAAGATGTTAATGTAGAACTTCTATTTCTTCTATTATTATATGATAATGTTGATGGAGTTAAACTTCTTTCATTTGTTTTTCTACTTGATTCTGGTATAAAATTTTCAATAAAAGTAAAATAATTATTAATCTCATTACTTTTAATTAATATTGATATATAATCTGATAATTTTATTTTTGTTAATTCTTTCATCATTCTGAAAAAAAATAATACTTTACATCTAAAAAATTCTTTACCAAAATTATCTGAATCACTATAAGTACATAATCCATAATCTATAAATTTTATTAATACATTTTCTCCATCTATTTTTATAAAAATATTATTAAAATGCAAATCATCATGTATTATACCATGTAAAAATAATAATTCTATACCTCTTATTATTTTATTAAATATTTTATAATATAAATCTTTTATTTGTTCATAATTATTTGATCTTCTATTTAATTTTATTTTTGTAAAAAAATTTTTCAAACTTTCATATCCTTCATTATTTAAATATTTTGAAACTACATATAAATTTTGTGAGGTCAATTCATAATATTGTTTAATAATATATTCTTCTATATCACCTCTTAAATCATTCATTCTTTCAATATTATTTATTTCTTTAATTATTAAATCTTCTAAACTTTTTTCTCTTTTTACTTTTTTTATTACATATTTATCATTTATTATTACTACTTTACCAAATGCTGATTTTATATCTATTTTTACTATTTTTTGTTTACTC
>JACCDO010402761.1_pt1 | contig 14998 bp, 16 predicted proteins | sample 7446101 | NCBI WGS metagenome assembly JACCDO01 (sample SAMN15323440, study PRJNA562643) | freshwater metagenome | isolation source: river surface water | place: USA:Blue River Watershed | collected 2017-08-16
CCTCCGTCCGCTCGCCCTCGCCGCCGCCCTCGCGGCCGCGGCCGCCGCGGCGGGGCAGGTCACGACCCGCATCACCTCCGACGCACCGATCGTGAACTTCCGGCTGCCGACCTTCACCGCCGAGGGCCACCGCGAGTGGCTGGTGCGCGGCAGCGAGGCGCGCATGCCGAGCCTGCAGGAGGTGGACGTGCGCGAGCTGACGCTGACCATCTTCACCGGCGACGCGGCCGAGCGGATCGACACCATGATCCTCAGCCCGGTGGCGAAGGTCCTGACCGAGCCGCAGGTCGTGACCGGGCCGGAGGCGATCCGGGTGCTGAACGACGAGTTCGAGGCGAGCGGCGCCGACTGGCGGTACGACCACCGGGCGAAAAGGATTTCCATCCGGAAGGACGTGCGCGTAGCGTTCCGCGCGCAGCTGAAGAACCTCCTGCAATGACCGCGTCCCGCCTGCTTCCCCTCGTCGTCGCGGCCCTCCTCGCCGCCGCCCCCGCGCGCGCCCAGTCCGTCCCCGAGCAGCCGACCGTGATCACGAGCGACTCGCTCGACATGCGCAGCTCGGAGAAGGAGACGACGTCGATCTTCACCGGCAACGTGGTGGTGACGGCGACCAACCTCCGCCTGACCTGCGACCGGCTCGAGGTCGTGGCCTACCGCCAGCACGACCCGGGCGCGACCATCGGCCGCGTCGAGCGCTTCAAGTCCCTCGTCGCCGAGGGCAACGTCCGCATCGTCCAGGGCGACCGCGAGGCCGCCTGCGGCCGGGCGGAGGTGCTCCCGGGCGAGGACCGGCTGGTGCTGCGCGAGAAGCCGGTGCTGGTGGACCGCGCGGCCGACTGGACCTACACCGGCGAGGAGCTCGTCCTGCTCCGCGGCGAGCGGCAGGTGAAGGGCACCAAGCCCCGGCTCGTCGGCCCCGCGCTGAAGGACCTCGGCGTGGACCGCGACCGCCTCTTCACCGAGCCCGCCCCGGCGCCCGCCGCCGCCAAGCCGGAATGAGCGCCGCGCCGTCCCCCGCCCCCGCCGCCGAGATCCGCACCGAGGGGCTGGTCAAGACCTACGGCGCGCGCAACGTCGTCAACGGCGTCGCCCTCCGCGTCGGCGCCGGCGAGATCGTCGGCCTGCTCGGCCCGAACGGCGCGGGGAAGACGACGACCTTCTACATGGTCGTCGGCCTCGTGCCCGCGACCGGCGGCCGGGTCTTCATCAACGGCCAGGACGCCACCCACCTCCGCATGCACCGCCGCGCCCGGCTCGGCGTCGGCTACCTGCCGCAGGAGGCGTCGATCTTCCGCAAGCTGACCGTGGCGGAGAACATCCTCGCCATCGTCGAGACCCTGCGCGGCGTCTCCCGCGCCGACCGCGCCGCGCTCGTCCGCCACCACCTCGACGAGCTGCACATCGCCCACCTCGCCGACCAGCCGGCCTACACGCTCTCCGGCGGCGAGCGCCGCCGCCTCGAGATCGCCCGCGCCCTCGTCACGCGGCCGCGGTTCCTGCTGATGGACGAGCCCTTCGCCGGCGTGGACCCGATCTCCGTCTCCGAGGTCCAGCGCATCATCCTCGACCTGAAGCAGCGCGGCATCGGGGTCCTCATCACCGACCACAACGTGCGCGAGACCCTCCGCATCGTGGACCGCGGCTACATCATCCACCGTGGCCAGGTCATGACCGCGGGCTCCGGCGACTTCCTCATCAACGACCCGCAGGCGCGCGAGCTCTACCTCGGCAAGGACTTCAACCTCTGAGGCGGGGCCCGGGGCGACCGCGGGCTTGTTCCGGACGCGCCGTTCCCCTACTTCCTCCCCGCGACCCGCCCCGCCCCATGCCCACCCGCGCCATCAACGGCATCACGGTCTCGCACTTCTTCGAGACCTACCGAGAGAAGCTCCAGCTCGAGCTCGTGACCGGCGAGGAGGGCCTGCACCGCCTCATCCGCGAGGGCTCGATCAACCGCCCCTCGCTCGCGCTCACCGGGTTCTTCAAGTATTTCGCGAACAAGCGCATCCAGGTCCTCGGCGCGGCGGAGATGACCTACCTCAAGTCGCTCCCCCAGCGGCAGCAGATCGAGATCTTCAGCGAGATGGTCAAGCGCGGCATCCCCTGCCTCGTCCTGACGCGCAACTACCACGCCACCCACCCGATGCTGGCGGTGTCGCAGGAGATGCGGCTGCCGATCTTCCGCACGCCGATGATCACGATGAACTTCGTGAACGCGGCGACGCTCTGCATCGACAACGAGTTCGCCCCGGCCGGGACCGAGCACGCCACCACCCTCGACATCCGCGGCATCGGGGTGATGATCCGCGGCGACTCCGGCATCGGCAAATCCGAGTGCGCCCTCGCCCTCATCGAGCGCGGGCACTCGCTGGTGGCCGACGACCTGACCTGCATCCGCCTCGTCGACGAGCGCGAGCTCACCGCCAGCTCCCGCGAGCTCAACCGCGGCTACATGGAGTGCCGCGGCATCGGCATCATCAACATCGCCGAGATGTTCGGCGTGAAGAGCATCCGGCTGGAGAAGCGCATCGACCTCGTGGTCTCGCTCAAGGAATGGACGCCCGAGGTGGTCGAGGAGCGCACCGGGCTGGAGGAGAACTCCTACGAGATCCTCGGCATCGAGGTCCCGCACATCGAGTTCTACGTCCGCCCCGGCCGCGACATCGCCCGCCTCATCGAGGTCGCCGCGATGGTCCAGGCGCTGAAGAAGATGGGGCACGACCCGGCGAAGGACTTCAACGACCGGCTCATCGCCCACATGCAGGAGCAGGTCGCGCTCAAGTCCACCTCGCACCGCGTCTCGGCCCGCGCGGCCTTCCCCGAGCCGGCGGTCGAGGACGACGAGCCGCCGGTCAACCCGTCCTGACGGCGGCGCATCCGGGAGCCCCGCCTCCGGCCTTGCGCCCGGCGCGCGCGGGGCGTCTGCTCGGCCCATGCCCGCCTCCCGTCCCGACGGCCGCCGCCCCGACCAGCTCCGCCCCCTCACGATCGAGGCCGGCATCGCGCCCTACGCCTCGGGCTCCGTGCTCATCGGCTTCGGCCTGACCCGCGTCATCTGCGCGGCGACGATCGAGCCGAAGGTCCCGGCGTGGATGAAGCAGCAGGGCGTGAAGGGCGGCTGGCTGACCGCGGAATACTCGATGCTGCCCTACTCGACCCTCGACCGGAAGGCGCGCGACAGCACGAAGGGCAAGGTCGACGGCCGCACGATCGAGATCCAGCGCCTCATCGGCCGCTCGCTCCGCGCCGTCCTCGACCTCGACAAGCTCGGGGAGAACACGCTCTGGGTGGACTGCGACGTCCTCCAGGCCGACGGCGGCACGCGCACGGCCTCGATCACCGGCGCCTACCTCGCCGCCCGGCTCGCCGTGCAGAAGCTGCTCGACGCGAAGCGGCTGACCGAGAACCCGCTGGCCGACTCCGTCGCCGCGGTCAGCGTCGGCCTCTGCGGCGGCGCGCCCGTGCTCGACCTCAATTACCTCGAGGACAAGGACGCGGCCGTGGACTTCAATGTCGTCATGACCGGCTCCGGCCGATTCGTCGAGGTGCAGGGCGCCGGCGAGGAATCCACCTTCACGCAGGACGAGCTCGACGGTCTCCTCGCCCTCGCCCGCCGCGGCCTGCAGGACCTCGCCGCGCAGCAGTCGGCCTTCCTCGCGCGGCAGCTGCTGGTGAAGGGATGAGGGCAGGCCGTCGAAGGTCGAAGGTCGAGGGTCGAAGGTCGAGCGCTGGGCGCTGAGCGCTGAATGCTGAGTGCTGACCGCTACTCAGGGAGCCGGCGACCTCCGGGCGCCGGTGGTCGCGCCCGCGATCACCGGCGGGCAACGTGTAGGGCGGGGCCTCCCGACCCCGCCGTCGTCCGCCCAGGTTTCCGGCAGCGAGACCTCAAGCGACGTTCGCGGCGGGGTCCGGAGACCCCGCCCTACGTCGAAACGCCCGCAGCGCGGACTCAGGCCAGCTTCGCGCCGAGGCGCTGGGCGGCGCGGACGAGGGCGTCGGCCATGTCGGACGGCGTCGCCGCGGTCTCGATGCCGCACTCCTTGAAGACGGCGATCTTGGCGGCGGCGGTGTCCTCGGCTCCGCCGACGACGGCGCCGGCGTGGCCCATGCGGCGGCCCGCCGGGGCGGTGGCGCCGGCGATGAAGCCGGCGACCGGCTTGCGGCAGTTGGCCTTGATCCAGCGCGCGGCCTCGACCTCGGCGCTGCCGCCGATCTCGCCGATCATGATGATGCCCCAGGTCTCGGGGTCGTCGTTGAACATCCGGACGACGTCGAGGTGGGAGGTCCCGTTGACCGGGTCGCCGCCGATGCCGACGCAGGTCGTCTGGCCGAGGCCCTTGACCGTGAGCTGCCAGACGGCCTCGTAGGTCAGGGTGCCGGAGCGCGAGACGACGCCGACGTGGCCCTTCTTGTGGATGTAGCCCGGGGCGATGCCGATGCGGCAGCCGCCCTTGGAGCCCTCGCCCGTGCCGGGCGTGACGATCCCGGGGCAGTTCGGCCCGATGAGGCGGGTGCGGCGGCCCTGCATGGCGCGCTTCACCTGGATCATGTCGCGCACCGGGATGCCCTCGGTGATGGCGACGCAGAGGTCGAGGTTGGCGTCCACGCCCTCGAGGATGGCGTCGGCCGCGAACGGCGGCGGCACGAAGACGGCGGAGGCGGTCGCGCCGGTGGCGGCGACGGCGTCGGCGACGGTGTTGAAGATCGGCACGCGGTGGGCGCCGTGCTCGAAGAACTGGCCGCCCTTGCCGGGCGTGACGCCCGCGACGATCTGCGAGCCGTAGTCGAGCGAGAGCTTGGTGTGGCGGCCGCCGAACTCGCCGGTGATGCCTTGGACGAGGACGCGGGTCTTTTCGTTGACGATGATGGCCATGGAAGGAGTTGGCGAAACGCGAGGACGCGAAGGAGCGAAGAATTACGGGAAGTCTAGGCGCTGCTTGGCGTCCTGGCGTCTTTGCGCTTCAGGGTTGGGAATTCAGGCGACGAGTTTGACGATCTTCCGGGCGGCGTCGGCCATGGAGTCGGCCGACTCGATCTTGAGGCCGGACTCGGCGAGCGTCTGCTTGCCGGCGGCGACGTTGTTGCCCTCGAGGCGGACGACGAGGGGGATCTTGAGGCCGAGCTCGCGGGCCGCGGCGACGACGCCGGTGGCGATCGTGTTGCAGTCCATGATGCCGCCGAAGATGTTGACGAGGATCCCCTTCACGTTCGGGTCGGTGAGGATGATGCGGAAGGCGGCCTGGACCTGGTCCTTGGAGGCGCCGCCGCCGACGTCGAGGAAGTTGGCCGGGCTGCCGCCGAAATGCTTGATGATGTCCATCGTGCTCATCGCGAGGCCGGCGCCGTTGACGAGGCAGGCGATGTTGCCGTCGAGCGCGATGTAGCTGAGCGAGAACTTCGAGGCCTCGATCTCCTTCGGGTCCTCCTCGTTGAGGTCGCGGAGCGCGACGAGCTCGGGGTGCCGGAAGAGCGCGTTGTCGTCGAACGACACCTTGGCGTCGAGCGCCTGGACCTGCCCGTCGGGGGTCGTGATGAGCGGGTTGACCTCGACCATGCTGGCGTCGGTCTCCCACCACATCCGGTAGAGGTTGGTGACGAGGCGGACCGCGTTCTTGAAGTAGTCGCCGGTGAAGCCGAGCTGGAAGGCGAGCTGGCGGGCCTGGTAGCCCTGCAGGCCGACGGCCGGGTCGACGAAGACCTTGAAGATCTTCTCCGGCGTCTCGTGCGCGACCTTCTCGATCTCGACGCCGCCCTCGGTCGAGGCGACGCTGACCGGGCGCGAGGTGTTCCGGTCGAGGAGGATGGCGAGGTAGTACTCCTTCGTGATGTCGGCCGCCTTGGTGAAGTAGATGGTCTGGACCTTGCGGCCGGCCGGGCCGGTCTGGGCGGTGACGAGCGTGTTGCCGTACATCTTGGCGGCGTACTCGAGCGCCTCGGCCTTCGTCTTGGCGAACTTCACGCCGCCCTTGAAGCCGTCGGTGAACGTGCCCTTGCCGCGGCCGCCCGCGTGGATCTGCGACTTGACGATGAAGGGGCCGTGGTCGAGCGCGGAGAGCGCGGAGTCGAACTCGGCGGGCGAACGGGCGGGGACGCCCTTCGGGACGGGAACCCCGTATTTCTCGAACAGGGCCTTGGCCTGGTACTCGTGAATGTTCATGGGAAAGAGGCGGGCTTTTTAGCCAGAAAGGCGCGGGAAATGACACTCAAAAGATACCGCATCGCTTGTCCGGATGCGCCCATTAGCGGCTCCCCGGGCGTCAGGGCGGTGACATAAGCCGTGATTGCCTTCGCCACGGGCATTTGCAGCATCCGCGCCATGCATTCGCACGAGCTGCTCAAGGAGGTGCTGAAGAAGACCAGCGCGAAACAGATCGCGGCGGACATGGGCCTCTCCCTCTCCCTCATCTACAAGTGGGCCGAGCCGCCCGCCGTCGAGACCGGCAGCGGGGCGAACAACCCCCTCGACCGCATCGAGCAGCTCCTGCGGATCACCAAGGACACCCGCATCGCCCAGTGGGTCTGCGAACGGGCCGGCGGCTTCTTCATCACCAACCCGAAGAGCCGGCCGCACGACTACAATCTCATCCCCTCGACCAACAACATCGTCCAGGAATTCGCCGACATGCTGAGCGTCATCGCCGTCGCCGCGTCGGACAGCCAGATCACGAAGGACGAGGCGAAGGCCATCCGCCGCCGCTGGGAGGACCTGAAGAGCCTGACCGAGGGCTTCGTCCGCCACTGCGAGGAGGGCAATTTCGGCGCCATCAAGCAGGAAGCCTCGGCCCGCGAGAAGGCCGCGCCCGGGACACCGGCGCGATAGGTCTCAGGGTTCAGGATTCAGGGAATCCAGAGCGGAAAGGCGGAGAGCGGGAGGTCACGCAGCCGAATCCGAAGAGGGTGGCCGGCGGCAGGGGAAAGGACCTCTCCCGCGCTCAACGCGGACCCGTCTTCCGCCCGACCTGCCGCCGACGGCGCGGCTTGGATTCCACGCCGATCCGCGGGTCGCGCCGGCGCGCGAGCGCGGCGAGGGCGGCGGCGGTCCGCTCGAACGAGGCCGACGTCTCCGGCAGGTAGAGCCACTTGCCCAGCACCGGATGCGGCGCGAGTTCGGGGAAGTCGCGGCGCAGGGCGTCGTGGTGCGCCCGGTCGGTCGGCACCAGCACGCCGCGCCACGGCTCCTCGCCGGCGCAGAAACAGAGGACGTTGCGCCCGTCGAGATAGACCGCCTTCGCCCCGAACATCGTCCGCAACACGAAACCCGCGTCCTCCTCCAGCGGCTCCCAGAGCCAGGCGTGGCGATGGACGAGGCGGGCGCTTTCGCGGGGACGGGGCATGGCGGAGATCGGCCGGACAACGCCCCCAATGGCCGCCCGCGCCGCGACGTCAACGTCGCCGGACGCGCCCATCCCTCCGCCTATCCCTTGGAATCGAACTCCGCCACGCGCGCGGCGAGCTTTTCGCCGCTCTTGCAGCAGTCGGGCAGCGAGATGCCGTCGCGCGCCTGGCCGCCGATGAAGAGGCCGGCGTGGGCGTTCTCCACCCGCGCCATCGCGTCGAGGAAGCGCTCGTAGCCGATCTGGTACTGCGGGATGGCCTTGGGCCAGACCGAGTGCTTGAGGAAGACCGGGTCGCCCGTGACGCCGACCAAGTCGGCGAGGTCGCGGCGCACGCGCTCGAGCAGCTGCGGCGCGGAGAGGCGGGCGTGCTCCGGCTGGCGCATGCCGCCGGCGAAGAGGGTCAGGGCGACATGGCCCGCCGGCGCGCGGCCGGGGAAGAGGGTCGACGAGAAGAGGATGCCGAGCGAGTCGCGCCGCTCCACTTCCGGCGTCAGGCCGCCGAAGCCGTCGAGCGGGTGCGCGACCTGCTCGCGGCGGAAGCCGAGGAAGAGCGAGGCGACCGGCGGGTGCACGACCGCGTCGAGCACGGCGAGCGGCCGCTCCGCCAAGGCGCCGAACGTGAGCTGCGCGAGCGCCGGGGCGGGGACGGCGAGGACGACGACGTCGAACTCGCCCCCGCACTTCTCCGCGCCGCGCGAGCAGACGAGGCGGTGCGGGCGTCCCGGGATGATGGTCTCGACCGTCGTGTTCAGCTCGACCGTCCCGGGCGGGAGCTTCGCCGCGAGCGTGTCGGTCAGCTGCTGCAGCCCGAGGCGGAACGACACGATCGGCGGCGGGCCGGAGCGCTTCTCGCCCGGGGCGCGCCTGGCCTTCGCCGCGGCCATCATGCCGCGCGGGAGCGAGCCCTTCGTCCGCTCGGCCTCCCAGAGCGAGGGGAAGGCGTGACGGACCGAGAGCTTCTCCGGGTCGCCGGCGTAGATGCCGGCGATGAGCGGGTTGACCGCGTAGTCGACCAGCTCCTGCGTGTAGTGCGAGCGGACCAGCTCCGCGAGGGAGATGTCCCCCGTGCGCACCCGCGGACGCGAGAACAGCTCGGTGAAGAGCGCGAGCTTCGTCCGGACGCCGAAGATCGGCGAGGTGAGGAACGAGCCCGGCCCCATCGGCACCGGCACGAAGCGGCCGCCGCGGACGATGAAGCGCTTCTTCGCCTCCGGGTTCGCGACCTGCAGCTCGCCGTCGAGGCCGAGGTCGGCGACGAGGCGCTTCAGCTCCGGCGCGCCGTACTGCACGGAGTTCGGACCGGCCTCGGCCAGCCAGCCGTCCCCCTTGATCGTGCGGATGGCCCCGCCCGGCTGGGCGGAGCGCTCGAAGACCTTCACCCGGAAGCCCTGGCCGTGCAGCCGGAAAGCCGCCGTGAGGCCGGCGATGCCGGCACCGATGATCGCGACTGATCTCTGCTTCGGGGAGTTCATGGGAAGGTGATCACCGCCAGGCGGTGACGGTCCCGACCAGCGCCTCCATGCACTCCACCTTCGCGGAGGGCATGATGCCGTGGCCGAGGTTGAAGATATGGCCGCGGGTGCCGCGCATGGTCTCGAGCAGGCGCGTGGCCTCGCGGCGGACGATCTCGGGCGTGGTGTTCATCAGCACCGGGTCGAGGTTGCCCTGGAGGGCGACGTTGGCCGGCACGAGGCGGCGGAGGACGCCGAGGTCCACCGTCCAGTCCACGCCGAGCACCTTCGCGCCGCTGAACGCCATGTCGGACAGCTGCAGCGGGCAGCCCTTGGCGTAGAGGATGACGGGGAAATCCTTCGGCATCTCCGCCACGATCCGCCGCATCCAGCGGAGCGAGGCGGCCTCGTAGTCCTGGCCGGCGATGATGCCGCCCCACGAGTCGAAGATCTGGATCGCGTCGGCGCCGGCGCGGATCTGCATCCGGAAGAACTCGATGACCGCGCCGGTCAGCTTCTCCATCAGCGCGTCGAAGAACGCCCGGTCGGTGTAGAACAGCTCCTTGATCCGGCAGAAGTCCTCCGAGCTGCCGCCCTCGACCATGTAGGTCGCGAGCGTCCAGGGCGACCCGCCGAAGCCGAGCAGCGCGCGCTCGCCCTTGAGCTCGCGCTTCACCAGCGCGAGCGACTGCGCCATGTAGTCGAGGCGCTCGGCCACGCCGGCCGGCTCGAGGCGGTCGAGCTGCGCGCGGTTCTCCAGCCGGAACTCCATCGCGATGCCGCCCTCCTCGCGGAAGCGGTAGCCCTGGCCGAGGGCCTCGGGGACGACGAGGATGTCGGAGAAGATGATCGCCGCATCCAGCGCGAAGCGCCGCAGCGGCTGGAGCGTGACCTCGGCGGCGAGCTCGGGGGTGCGCACCATCTCGAGGAAGGACGACTTGGCCTTGAGGGCGCGGTATTCGGGCAGGTAGCGGCCGGCCTGCCGCATCACCCAGACGGGCGGGCGGTCGAGGGGCTGGCAGGCCACGGCCTGCAGGAAGCGTTCACGGGAGGTCATGCGGGAAGGTCGGCCCAGTCGCGGGGCTGGAGGAAGTGCCCGGTCAGGCGCGCCTCGGGCGAGCCCGGCTCGGGGCGCCAGTCGTAGCGCCACGAGACCTGCGGGGGGAGGGACATGAGGATGCTCTCGGTCCGGCCGCCGCTCTGCAGGCCGAAGAGCGTGCCGCGGTCCCAGACGAGGTTGAACTCCACGTAGCGCCCGCGGCGCATGAGCTGGAAGGCCCGCTCGCGCTCGCCGTAGGGCGTGGCCTTCCGCCGCGCGACGATCGGGCGGTAGGCGGGGACGAAGGCGTCGCCCACGCTCCGCAGCACCGCGAAGGCGCCCGCGAAATCGGACGTGTTCAGGTCGTCGAAGAAGATCCCGCCGATCCCCCGCGGCTCGCCGCGGTGCTTGAGGAAGAAGTACCGGTCGCACCACGCCTTGTACTTCGGGTAGAGGTCGGCCCCGTGCGGCGCCAGCGCCGCGCGCGCCGTCCGGTGCCAGTGCGCGCAGTCCTCGTCGAACCCGTAGTACGGCGTCAGGTCGAAGCCCCCGCCGAACCACCAGCGCGCGTCGGCGCCGGAGCCGGCGACGAAATAGCGGACGTTGAGGTGGGTCGTCGGGACGTAGGGATTGCGCGGATGGAGGACGAGCGAGACGCCCATCGCGTGGAACGGCCGCCCCGCCACCTCGGGCCGCGCCACCGTCGCCGAGGGCGGGAGCGCCGCGCCGGAGACGTGGGAGAAATTGACCCCGGCCTTCTCGAAGACGGTCCCCTCCTCCAGCACGCGCGACCGCCCGCCGCCCCCCTCCGGGCGGTCCCAGCGGTCCTCGCGGAAGCGGCCGCCGCCATCCTCCGCCTCCAACGCCGCGCAGATGCCGTCCTGCAGGGAGCGGAGGTAGGTGGAGACGGCGGCGAGTTCGGGCGCGGACATGCGTGGAAAGGCGAGCAAAGCGGGGGGCCGCGGGGCGGCAACCCTTTAGCCCGCCCGCCCCGCCCCGGAAGGGACGAGGCCGACGGACCGGGATCAGGGTAGTCGGGCCGGCGGCGGCCAGCCCTGCATCGCTTGGCGACGAAGCGCCGGATATTGTCGGGCCGCCCGGTGGCGGACGCTTGACGGCTTTGCTAGAGTCCGGGGTCGACAGCCCGCCCGCCGGGCGGTTTCCTCGCCCCTTCGTCCCGCCCATGCTCGCCACCCTCGCCTTCACCGGCTTCACCGTCGCCTTCCTGCACGCCGTCATCCCGACCCACTGGCTGCCGTTCGTGCTCGTCGCGCGGGCCCGGTCCTGGTCGCGGGGCAAGACGCTCGCGGTGTCCGCGGCGGCGGGCTTCGGGCATGTCGCGCTCACCACCCTCCTCGGCCTGCCGATCTTCCTCCTCGGCCAGGCGGCGGACGAGCACCTCGGCGAACTTTTCCCGAAGATCGCGGGCGGCCTCCTCCTCGTCGTCGGCGCCTGGTACTTCTGGCGCCAGTCGCGCGGCGGCGTGCTCCACCACCACGCCCCCGGCGGGGCGCACCAGCCGAGCGAGCGGTGCGGGCACGAGGACGGGCAGAGCCACTTCGAGGCGGAGCTCAAGGACACCCAGCTCGTGTCGGGACGCTCGGGCGACTGGGCCGCGATCGGCGGCCTGCTCACCATGCTCACCCTCTCGCCCTGCGAGGCCTTCCTGCCCGTCTACCTCAAGGCGGTGGAGTTCGGCTGGACCGGCTTCGCCGTGCTCAGCGGCATCCTCATGGCCGGCACGTTCTCCGGCATGCTCCTCTTCACCTGGCTCACGTTCCTCGGCTTCGAGCGCCTCCCGCTCCGGCGCCTCGAACGCTACGAGGCCCTGCTCCTCGGCTGCATCTTCACCACCCTCGGCCTGATGATGCTCTTCCTCGGGCACAGCCACGGCCACGCGCACTGAGGCCGACCGGCGCGCGGAGGGCGCCAGCCACCCTCTTGCTCAGGACGAGCCTTCGGCCCGGGAACGCGTCCCGGCGTCGAGCTCGGCCCGGAGGCGGACGATGATCGGGTGGCCCTCCGTCGCGCCCCGCGCGTAGCCGAGGTTGAACGCGTAGTCGAAGTCCGCCGGGTTCCGGCCCTGGTTGTGCTGCAGGATGGTCTCGAGCTTGTCCACGGCCTTGACGAACCGCGCCTCCGCGGTCGCCGCCGCCTCGTACTCCTCCCACAGCGCCAGCACGCGGTCGCGCACCGCGGCGGGAGCGGGCGCGAGGAGCTGCCCGAGGTCGCGCCGCTCCTGCGCGGACTTCGACGGCGCGCCGGCCTGCGCCGGGGCGGAGATGTCGCCGTGCAGCGCCTCGCCGAGGTCGTGCACCAGCGCCATCGCCAGCACGCGCTCGAAGTCCAGTTCCGGGAACCACGGCCGGAGGCTGAGCGCGAAGAGGCCGAGCCGCCACGTGTGCTCGGCGGTGCTCTCGCGCCCGCCGTCGGAGGTCCACGCGGTGCGCGTCACGGTCTTGAGGCGTTCCGCCTCGCGGAGGAAGGCGAGCAGGCCGCGGAGTTCGGCGTCGTTCATGGCGGGCCACGATGGCCCCCGCCGGACGGTCGGCAAGCCCGCCGGCCGCGCTACGTCGCGCGGGCGCGGGCGACGAGCGCGGCGCCGATCGCCTGCGAGAGCTCGCCGAGCGTGGCGGGGACGATCTTCACCCGGCCGCGCTGCGGTTCCCAGAGGTAGGGCTCGCAGGCGCGGCGGATGCCGTCGAGGTAGCGGGCGCGGAACTCCGGCGTCGTCGCGCCCGGGTCGATCAGGCCGCCGCCGATGACGACGTACTCGGTGTCGAGGGCCATCAGGAGATTGGCGACATGCAGCCCGAGCGCCCGCGCCTGGAAGTCGAAGATGTCGAGCGCGAGCGCGTCGCCCTTCTGCGCCAGCGTGCGGAGCGAGAGCACCTTCTCCTTGGCCGGCAGGGGTGAGCTCGCCAGCGGATGGTCCGGATGCTTCCCGAGGAAAACCTCGAGCAGCTGCGGCAGCCCGGAGATGGTCGTGTAGGCCTCGATGCAGCCCCAGTCGCGGCCGCAGCCGCAGCGGAAGGGCCGGATGCCGCCGAGCAGGTGCAGCGGCGCGGGCATGTGCCCGCCCTCCATGCCGGAAAGCGAGTCGCCGTCGAGCGGCAGGCCGCGCGCGTCCACGTAGGCCGCCCCGAGACCGGAGCCGGGGGCCAGCATCAGCACGCTGAGCGGTCGGCCGCCGGTGACGCGGTGCGCCTCGCCCACGCCGCCGAGATTGCCGTCGTTGCCCACCACGAGCGGGATCGGCCGGCCCGCCGCCGCGGCGAGAGCGGCCGCGTAGTCGGCGCGGAAATCCCAGCCGTAGAAGCTGGCCGGGAGGTTCGCCGCCTGACCCATCACGCCGTAGCCGAGGTACGGACCGGGCAGGGCGAGCCCGACGCCGCCGACCTGGTCCCAGCCGAGCCCGTGCTCGACGAGGAAGCCGTTCGCGCCCTCGATCCAGCCGCGCACCACCGCGGCCGTGCCGGCCTGCGCGTTGGTCGAGCTCTGGCGGAGCTGCTCCGAGATGAGCGTGCCGTCGGCGAGGATGCCGCCGGTCTTGGAGGTCGTGGCGCCGCTGTCGGTGCCGAGGAAGACGGTGGGTCGGGCCATCGGGAAACCGGCGAGCGTGGGACTCAGTGCCGGCAAACGCGACTCGGATTTGGCGCGAATCCCGTCTCGTCGCCGGCGAACTTGCCGCGCGCGGCGAGGAACGCCACCAGCTCCGCCGCATCCATCCCGTCCGCGGAACAGGTGTGGAACCGCGCCTCCGGTCCGAACTCGGCGCGGATGAAGGCGACCATGCTGTCGCGGGTGAAGCGGCGGCCGGAGGCCGTCAGGCGGTCGAGGACGTCGTGGCCGTGGATCTGCGTGGACATGGCGCGATGGAACCAGACCCGGCCCCGGCCCGCTGGTCCTGCGTTGCCGAGGACTTCGCGCCGGTTGCGGCTGGTCCACCGGCCCCCGGGTCCTCAGCCGCCGTCCGTGCCGAACCGGAACTCGGTGCGCGAGCGGTGCACGGCGCCGGGACGGAGGATCGCGTCGGGGAACCCGGGCTGGTTCGGCGAGTCGGGGAAGCGCTGCGTCTCGAGGCAGAGGCCCGTGCGCCGGGCATAGGGGACGCCGCCCTTGCCGAGGTCCGAGCCGTCGAGGAAATTGCCGGTGTAGACCTGCACCCCCGGCTCCTGGGTCCAGACCTCGAGGGTCCGCCCCGACTCCGGCTCGCGCACGGCGGCGGCGAGCCCGAGGACGCCCGGGGCGTGGTCGAGCACCCAGCAGTGGTCGTAGCCGCCGGCGACCTCGAGCTGACGGTGCGGCTCGTCGATGCGTTCGCCGATCCGCCGCGGCGCGGTGAAGTCGAGGGGCGTGCCCGCCACCGGCGCGAGCTCGCCGGTCGGGATGAGGTCGGCGCCGACCGCGACGAACCGGGCCGCCGGCACGCGCAGCTCGTGCCCGAGGATGTCGCCCGCTCCCGCGCCGCGGAGGTTGAAGTAGGCGTGCTGCGTCAGGTTGAGCGGCGTCGGGAGGTCGGTGACGGCGTGGTAGTCCACGCTCAGGACACCGTCGTCGCCGAGCCGGTAGGTCACCGCGACGTCGAGGTTGCCCGGATAGCCCTCGTCGCCGTCCTCGCTCCGCAGCCGGAACCGCACCGCCGCGCCCTCCCCGGCCGGCACCGGCTCCGCCCGCCACAGCCGCCGGTCGAAGCCGCGGTGGCCGCCGTGGAGGTGCACCGGCACGCCGCCCGCGGAGCTGTTGGTCGCGAGCGTGTAGGGGCGTCCGTCGAGCGTGAACCGGCCCCGCGCGATGCGGTTGCCGAAGCGGCCGACGACGCAGCCGTGGTAGGAACGCGAGCGCAGGTAGCCGTCGGTGTCGTCGAACCCGAGCACGACGTCACCGAGCCGCCCCGCCCGGTCCGGCACGAAGAGCCTCACCAGGGTGGCCCCGAGGTCGCAGAACTCCGCCCGCCAACCCTGGGCGTTCTCGAGCACATGGAATGCCGCCGGCACGTCCTCCGTCGCGTCTTTGCCGCTCATGCGTCCGATGCAAGCGCGCCCACGCCCGGGACGAAAGGCCAAACCCGCCCTCCGCCGGCGCTCACCAGCCGTCGGCGCCGGCGCGGCGGGCGGAGCGGACGCGGGCGCGGTGCTTCTTGCTGGCGATCATGCGCACCTTGGCGCCGC
>JACCDO010934963.1_pt1 | contig 14997 bp, 9 predicted proteins | sample 7446101 | NCBI WGS metagenome assembly JACCDO01 (sample SAMN15323440, study PRJNA562643) | freshwater metagenome | isolation source: river surface water | place: USA:Blue River Watershed | collected 2017-08-16
ACTGTACTATGCTCTTCTTTCACTTCATTCTTCGCCCCAACAGTATTAGTAGCAGCCACTTTTGACGTCTCTTTCTTATCTACTTTATTAGGGCAATTATAAATAGCATGATCACCCTCCATTCCGCAGATCTTACAGACATATCCTTCAGGTAACGGTTTTGCTGCTTTCACTGGCACTTTGACCGATTTATCTGCAACAGAGGATTCACCTTCACCACTCTCCTCCACCTTCTTGGATTTCTCACTTTTACCCATCGTACTACTATACTACTTGGTACTTTTTAGCGATTGCTGGCAGCACCAGAGCCGAGTGCCAGAGTGCGTTACCCATGTGACCGGGCCAGCGAGAGTGAGAGAGAAGAGCCACTTGATTGAGTGGTTTAAAATAATATCAACAAATAATTTACACAGTATACACTACTCGCTATTGTGTGCTTGCTGCCTTGATAGTTTTTTATATTTTAAACCTTTGGTGGCAGTCACGTGCGGCGTTGGACTTGAGCGGATTGGTGGAGTTGATGTACTCATCAATGCTAGGCATAAACGAGTCCGCTATACCTGGCAGCTGCAAAGCACCGAGAATAGGTGACAGTTGCTCCATTATTGTTATATGTGTCTTGTCACAATCTTTATAGCTGTTACTAGCTAGTAATTTTCGCATCATTTCCACATACTCCATGTACTTTTGTTGATACTCATGCAACCTATTGTTGTCACTCAAAAGCAGCTCGCGGAACAAATAGACACATCCATCACTTGTTTCCGTGTTACCACCTTTCCGTGGTTCCATGCAATCAATGCAACAACCCCATCCACCGCCTTGTCTCCATGTTGACTTGGTGTTCTCGTCATTAGACTCTCTCTTTGCAGTGCTCACCATCGTGTCATACATTGTCGTTGGAATGAAGTTAATCTCTCGCTTCACTTGTAAAGCCATCAAAAACTTTGTACTCAGGTACTCCAAAGTGTTATTGAAGCAATGCTCAACAGTATCCTTGTTCTCGCTACAGAGCATGTGACCGATAGCCAACGCGGCGTTCTCGCGGACTGACCAGATAGAGTCCTTCAAATTTAGTAACCATCGCTTCCAAATGGCATCAAAATTTTGTTTTGTATGAGTTGGAAAGTATCGCGCAACAATACCCATAGATAGACTAGCTGCATCCCTTATTGGCCAGCTGTCGTCATTCAAGCAATTGAATAAAGCTTCGACAAGTACACTCACACACTCCTCTACAGTCTCTTCTGATGGTAAAGAAGTAAGAATTTTTGATGCCAACTCAGCCATTGAGTGACACGCAGCTTCACATATCACGTGATTATGTGATTTAGATGCTTCCGAATAGTAATGAGCAGCTGGTATGACTACTTCTGAGTAGTATTCCTTGCCTTTTTGTCCGAATATCTCTCGCCATGAGTAGTGGGACACGCTCTTCACCCCTTCAGCAGCATAAAATCTGTTCAAACACAAGCTAGGTAATAGTTTCTTCAAATATGAACGCATTACTGGGTCATCCAAAGTATCCTTGCACAGAAATACGCAGCAAGCTTTCACCGCCACTTGCCGAATCTGACTCCAGTTGTCTTGCATGCCCGCGGCAATAGCTGTGTTGATGTGCTCCATTATTACCAGGTAATTATTCGTAGGTTTTTTCTCTAACACCTCAATTAACACCTGTATTAATAGAAGTGAGTTCTCTCTGATGTACCTATTCGTGTGTCTTGATGCACCGACTAGGAGTAGCTCTATATACTCGCTCGATTGCTCGTCAGAATACATCCACTTGGAAGTCAAGAATGGACGGTATTCACCGTGGCATTTTATAGAATTCATTAATTCAATTACTATTTTATACGACGTTTCTAATGTGTTCCAGCCAGTAGTATCATCCAATTGCACACTGCCGATGTCTTTGTTGAATACACTAACTTGTTGATCATTGGACACTAAAAATGCTTGCATGGTACTTTCGCTACGAACAAAGTCTCTCTTAATTCTGTGGATGATGTCATCCCAAATATTATTAATGCAACGATTCACGCTACTTGACTCGTCATACTTGCATATAAATGAGATAATTCCTTGGATATTATCTGCCATTAATGAACGCACTCGAGGTTCTGTGTGATCAAGAAATAACAAGAAATATTCATTGATAAATTCATTGATAACAACCAACACCTGTCGTGAGTCCACTTCCCCGTACTTTCTTATCATTTCTTTAATTATCAGCAATGCCAATGCAGCTGTTTCCCAATCTTCAGAGTTAGTTGTCAATAATTCCTTCAATAATATACTCTCATTTTTCATAGTTTCATTCGTTAAATATTCTTTTATCTTTGGTATTGTAAGTTGAAGCATTGAAGACAATGGCTGAACCTTGCTACGGCGCTCAAGAGATAGCAGTCCGGAACGCAAAGAACCTAATTCCATCCCGTAATTCCTTCTTCTTCTTCTTTTCTTTTCTCAAAAATTTTTTGGTTTCAAACTTTTCCACACTTTTTAGCGATGAGTGAGAGAGACCAAAAATCAGCAGAACATCTACATTAGTAGCTGATTCCTCCTATTGATCATCAGAACCATCTACATTAGTAGCTGATTCCTCCTATTGATCATCAGAACCATCTACATTAGAACTCTTGTTTCATCCTCATTGTCGTATTTGTAGTTGATATGAGTTGTTGTGTCAATAGCGCCACATGGCAGGTGGCGCTTAATGCAGAAACAGGTGAGAGAAGGGTGATAGCAAAGCGTAAAATCAAAATTGGTGAGGAAGTAATGCAAAATGTTGCAAATATGGCACTTCTTCGTTATGAGTACATAAATCGCAGATGTTTTGCGTGCTTTCGTCCTTCAGATAAGCTGTTAAAGTGTGGCTCATGTCACGTTATATCTTATTGTAATAAAGACTGCCAAGTAAAAGACTGGAGATCACACAAGAGTGAATGTAAATTTATGCCAAATTTAGTCGAACATTTCCAAGATGATACAGATAGTATCGATGATGTCTTGCTGCTATGTAGGACTTTGATGGGGTTGTCTAGTAACAAAGATTGTAAATATGACAATAATAATATCGTACTATGTGGACAGGATCATATTAAATCATTATCTCTAGGTGATTCTGGGAAGATGTACGCTGACAACACCATAAGAGTGATACAGCAAGTGGCATTGATAGCGAAGAAACCTGTCGGTGACATCGCAAGATTGTATACTCAATTTAAATGCAACAATTTCGGTATATTGGATGATTTGTTGAAGTGCTATGCCGCAGGTGTCTTTCCCGCTGCAGCTCTTCTTAACCACAGTTGCGATCCGAACTGCGTGCTGCAGTTCAATGATAACAATATCCTTCGGATCATTGCGGTGAAGGAAATAGCAATTGATGAGGAGATAACTCACTCTTACACCGATCTTGCTCTTCCTACAGAAAGTAGAAAAAATAAGTTGAAAAGTGTATACGGGTTTGACTGTGCGTGTTGCCGTTGCAGCGCGGGTGCAAATACACCTTCTGCATCAAGAGAGGGATTGCTGCGACTCCTGGAGGAGGCAGCAACCGATCCATTGTGGACTCGAGACATGCTGAGTAATAACAGAATATCTAATTTGGAATTGGAGTATCTGATCACAGCGACCTACTCAGCAAGAAACAGTCGTGAAGTCACCGACGAAGTGGCTGCATTAGTAGATCAGAGCAAGAAGGTCTCGTTGATTGATGAGAAGAATAAGGACGCGATCCAGTTGCTAGAAAAAGCTTTGCTACTACTTCAAGGGATTTTCCATCCGCTGCATTTCGAAATATACAAGGTTAAAGCCCTGATATTCCACTTGTACCTGCTCGAAGGGATGTACGAGGAGGCCATCAGCACGTGCAAATACCTCTGTACTTTCCTGCTGATATGTTTCTCGCAAATAGGCAGTCATCCACTGTTAGGCTTGCAACTATTCACGTTGAGCGACCTTTGCAAGCTAGTAAGTCACGATTATGACTGGCGCAGCACGTACAACTGGGCGCATTCAATCATTTCCATAACTCACGACCCCAAGTCAGCCATGTTAAGTCGCTTGCGTGGGATAGTAAAGGATTTCTCACTCCCTGAAATAAAGAGCCCCACCCCCGCGATCCCTGAAATAAAGAACCCCACCCCCGCGATTACTTCCATGAAAGCAACTGACCGAATCCGAGTACAACGGCGATTAACACTGTGTAATTCACTACTTCGTGTACTATATCGTGGGCTTCATGGAAAAAGTATCTCTAACAAAGTGCGGCAAGAGAAAGGGGATTCCCTTACCGAAGAAAAGGATAAAGCGTTGACTTATGGCGAGGTAGTATGCGCTAGTTTCCTGCAGATTTTGAAGTTAATTCACAACCATATCGCTACCCAACAGCCTTTTCACACCCCTGAGAACTATACTTTTGTTGATCTTGGCTCGGGTACAGGGAAAGCTTGCATGACTGCAGCATTCGAGCCACATGACATGTTTACTCACGTCTACGGACTTGAAATCATGTCCGAGTTGGTTGACATGGCGAATGGGGTGAAAGACCACTTAATGAGTGCCATAAGCGAGGTCCAAGCGGCTCCAGTGAAGCGCGCTGTAGCTGGCAGCACCCAAGACGTCACTGAAGACACGAAGAATGAGGATTTCATGTTCTTAGTTGAAAAAAGTAAACAAATTGTGCGGATGAACAGCCTCGGAGTGACGTACTCGTCGCTAGCAGACTCACTCGGGAAATTGTTGGGTGCAAAAGTGTACAAGAGCAAAGTAATCAAGCCTTATCACAAGTTTTCTACCTTTATTCAGCAGCTGAAAGAGCGGGCGTCACACGTGTTCACGTTCCATGAGAACCTTATTACCTTGAATCAACAGGTTGAGAAGTTACCGAGTGAAGAGGATGCTGTTGCAGCTACTGCTGCGTCAGGCGACGATGATGCTGGCAAGGAAAGTCTTACTGATGTATTGAATACCAACAATCTCGCTACGTTATTGCCGTTACCCGAGATGCACTTCATGACCTGCGACATCTTCAACATCCCCAGCAACAACCTGCACGACGTCATACAGGCTGACAGAAGCAAAACCATCGTTTACTGCGCTGACTTGCTGTTTTCCCCGACGATGATTGACCAACTCACCATAATTGTGGGTGCATCACTAGCGGAGGGGTCGTACTTTGTCTCGTTAAAACCCATCAACTCGGTGTGTCTCCAACTGATAGAAGAGTCCTTTTTCCAGATGAGCTGGCAGAAAGCAATAGTGTATATATATGCAGTAAAAAAGAATGTGTCACCTTAATTACACTGTGAATAAGATTACTCAGCCAGGCTGTCGCTGGTGTCGAAGCTGTCCGATCGCTTTTTATACAAATCACTGAATTCATCACCACAAAGCTCTCTTAACCTGGCTACTAACCGGTCTAGCTCACGCACCTTCAAACCCTTCTGTATAGACGCATTTTGATGCGCAGCAAAAGTACTGCGCATGGACTTCTTGTCTGCCTTGTCGGGCTCGCGACCTGTGCTGTTCTTGAAATCTTCTTGCCAGATTCTTATTCGTTGCTTTGCTTCAATCTTTTGTCTACTCAACTCTTCTAATTGCACCTGTAAAGACGTAATAGATTCCACTAACTCTTTCACTTCTTTGTCGGTTTCTGGATCAGTATTACTTACGTTTATATTGCTAGATGATTTCTGTTGCACCGCTAAAACTAATTGCTTCGACTGATTAATAGTACGGCGGTTTACCCGCTTCTCTTTCTTACTCTTTGGCTCTGTTTCTTCAAACTTCATATCGCGCAAGTCGTTACTAAGCTTATTCTGCTCTTCCACCAACCGCTTGCGCACCCTCCGCAACCATATTTTCATGTAGACAGCGATGCGGTTTACCATTACTTTCTTATTCTGAAACTCTGTTCTTGCCCGATGCATGCGCCACATTGACTGGAGTTTCACCACCGTGTCTCTGTCTACTGGCTCCTCAACAGGCACTGGCTCCTCTTCGGGAATAGCGGTTACCGTATTACCATACATCTTCATCTCAGCCTTTCCTAATGATTCTTTCAACTCACTGAGGTACTCCATTGCGTCAGTTAATGCAGTAGAAGTCGTGTTGAGCTTCTCGAACAGCGCCCGCTGCTTTTCCTTGTCTTCCAGTAGTGGCGCACGACCATTCTTCACCGTAAAAATACGAATCCATTCTTTCACATTATTCTTTGCATCTGATTTCTCTTTTTTCAAGGTCTCAATGTTACTCTCTTCATCACTGATGTCCGCCTTCAACGACTCTATAATTGATAGCAACTTGGCTGCTCCTGTACCTGTTTTGGCGTCAATTTTATCGATACTCTCGTAGTCGTCGTCAGCTATCATGTTCAAGGTCACCTGCGACACTCTGCTATTCAACATGTCGATGTTTGTAGTGATTAAAGAGAAATTATTATCCACGTGGGTTCTGAAAGCATCCATCAAGTATTTAGTTCCATCTAACATTTGCTTGTGCGATGACAACTGTTTCTCCACCTCCGCAAACTGCAACATAGAAGTATCACTGTTTTGCTCCACTGTCTTGTATAATTGTCCCACTTGATCCAAGACTAACTCGAACTTCTTGTCCGAACTAGCATTGAAGTTGTCGTACATCTGCTTCACGCCGTGTATCTTGTTGTCGGTTACACTCCTGTTGTCCAGTAGCTGCTCCACCTGCTTACTTAGCTTTTGTATTGTTTGACGCATCGACTTATTCTCGCTCTCTAACGCACTTATACGACCAGTCAAGACGTCGTTATTCTGATTTCCCTCGCTATTATTATTGTTATTACTCGCTTTATGCTCTACTTTGGCGGCCTTAACTTCGCGTATTTCCTTGAGAATCTTGCCGAGTTCGTCCTTATTACTAACAAGTGAAGTGTGTAAGTTATTGTACTTGGTGTCTAATGACGGCAAACTTTCCAAGACTATACTATCTATTGCCTTCTTCATATCCCGCACATCCTGCTCGTAAGAGTCGTTGATCTGCTTGGAGGACTCGTAATAATGCGAAATTGTTTCTAGTTTCTCATCACTTAGTTCTTTGTATCGCAACATTTCATTCAATGCATATTCTAACCGTTCTTTCACACCACTTACTCCGTCTTGGAACTCATCCAGTTGCTTCGCATAGCTTTGCTGCCAAAGTGCGATGGACTCGGTGGATTGATAAAACTTATCAAATGCTGCTTCTAAGTCATCACTACCAAGAGCTTCAGATGAGAACTCAGGTTGAGAAGAGTCCGTTGCCACTTTGGGCGATGACCCCATGTATATATATTGAGTTAGCTGCCTTTTATTTAATGGGGAGTTGGGGTTTGGTGTATTAGTTTCTGTTAATCTATTTTTTGATTTATTAATTTGTGTTGGAGGAGCTGGTGATACACTTGATATACGTGCAGGAGACAAACTACTACCACGACTACCTCCTTTTCTTGATATATTGGTTCTTCGATTAGGATTTATTCCAGCAGGAGTAATGCCCGATGCGATGCTCTTTAAAATTGCCTCAACACTGTCCAGTCTATCGACTAATAATTGATCCATAGATGAATTTTCTTTCATGACAATTCTTGTTTCCTTTCTAATAGGGGTTAAAACACTGCTATTATTTTCTGTATCTATTAAAATTTCAGGAATTTCCTCTGATTTTTCAATTTTATCTAATATATTTGCCTCAACATTCTGTTTAATCGTCGATATTTCATCTAACAACTCCTCTCTATCACTGCTCCATTTCGTCTGCAAATCAGCCAAGTGTTTTTGATACTGATTCTCTAGTTTATTTATTTTTTCTTTCATTAAACCATCCAAGTAAACATTTGTAAGATTATCTTCTTCATCATAATCAGCATCCTTTGTACTTCGTCGCTTTACTTTCGATGATCTTGAGCTAGCTCGCTGGCTCATCTGTAATCGTTCCACTGCACTTATATGTACAGAAGCCAGAGACTACAGAGGGATTTTATGCACAGGCAAGATGAGTTCGTACTCCGCAACGAACTTGGTGAGGGAACAGACCTTGTAGAATCAAGTTTTCCTAGTTGTGGAAACTTGTTGGAACTGCCAGCACGAGGCCGTTTTAAAATCTCGATTTCCGTTTTTCATTGTTTGGATAGAAAACGCATCGATAAATGAGGTAAAAGATGGCTGCACGGTGACCTTTCTTCTCCTGTACCTACTCAAACCTGCTCTGAGGTATGTATCTACCTCGGCTAATGCATTGGTACCGGGTCCGTTACGGCTTTTTGGGTAATATTTGGCGATCAACCGAGATAAAAGAAAACACATAAAGAAGATGAGTTTGCACTTGATTAGGTAAAAAGATGCCTAAATCTGACGGACCAACGTCAATATCTAAGAGAGGATCTGGTGTCCCTATTTCTAAATCAGTTAGTGAAAGAAACATCGCCGGACGTGGAGGAGGAGGTGGTAATAGAAATTCACACAATCATGGAAAAGTTGAAGAAAATAGGAATCCAACTGATGGTAGAAAAGGAAATAAGAATGTAGATAGCAAAGTTGCTACACCTGAAAGAAATAAACCAGCAAAAAAGAGAGAAGAAGAAAAAAAGAAAGTTAAACGACCTCCTAAACCATTATTTAAAGCATGCTTAAATTCAATGGGAATAGGTGAAGATGAAGTAGTATTGACTGATCCAAGGGCTATTGAAGCAGCACAAGCCTTGGATTTACAACCTTGGCATTTGAAAAAGCTGAAGCGACAATTTGGTAAGATTGATCAAGATGGATCTGGATCCATTGATCGTCATGAATTTCTTGCTGCCGTTAATGAAGAAAGCTCACCATTCACTGATAAACTATTCGATTTAATAGATCAAGATGGATCAGGTACTATCGAGTTTGAGGAATATGTATGTGTCATGGCTACATATTGTATGTTTACCAAGGATGAAATAATGACATTTTGCTTTGAATGCTTTGATACTGATGGCTCTGGTGCTATTGACGAGAAGGAGTTTATGGCGCTTTGTAAAGCTATTAATAATTCAGCACCAAACTTTCCTAAAAATTTTACCAAAGCATTAGAAGAGTTTGACACTAATCAAGATGGTATGATTGATTACCAAGAATTTTTAGAGGTTGAAAGAAGATTTCCTATTGTTATGTTTCCTGCATTTCGCTTACAAGATACTATGCAAAGAGGTAGTTTAGGTGAGAAAGCATGGTTAAAAATTATTGAAAATTATAATTTAGAAAAAAAAAGAGATGAATATAGGCGTACTCACGGTGGTGCAGCACCACCAGATCCGCCCATGAAAGTGTTATTAAGGAGCATATTACCATGCTTTTATAAACAAGAAAAAACATTTATAGCCGTTGGATCTGAGTTACAAGTTAAACAGAAAGGGAAGCGCTGAGATGTGTTGCAGCATATTATATAACCCATTATACATAGTGTAAATAATCTATTTCTTTAGTGATTGCAACCTCTTCTTGGCCAGCAGCAAATCGGCTTCAATCTTCGCTTTGAGCTCGGAATAATCTGTTTTATCTTTTTTTTCACTCACTGAAATTGCTTGCAAGGAACTCTCGCACACCTTAATTGTATTCAGCAAATCGCTCTCACTCACGTCGATAGAATAGTCGTATAAAATCGAGTTCTTACTCTCTTTTTCCTTCTGTTTCTTCAGTCGTTTCTGGTACATCTTTCGCGCCGCTTCTTCTATTGATACACTAGAGCTTGTACTGTCGGCAAATTCTTTTTCTATATATTGTTTCAAACATTCTAATATTGAGGCAACCTTTTCACCAACAAACCATCGACTGATTGGTGGCCCTAATAGCAGCGTCATCCAACCGGCAGGATTGATTTCTATTGCTAGCGTGCAGAGAGTCTTACTTCCCTTTGGCTCTAGTACTAATAATGAGTTATAATTACCACGAACTTGAAAGAAATTCACAGATTTCTTGGCATCGCTGTTGTCAAAAGTAACGATAACTTCTGATAAATAATCCTTTTTTTCTACTAATGCACCAGGAACAACTATCTTTGTGACAACAAAATCTCTTGCTGGTATAAATGTTCTAGGTTTGCTTTTGAAATAAAGTGTTACTTCATTCTTATCTTTGCTAATTACATCACTCTCTTGAACAGTATGATCCCATTCATTGAGAAATTCACCATCCATATAAACTGCTTTAATATCATTTATATTACCATTGATTTCAATTTGGGATGTTCTAACTATACAATGACTATTAGCTTGCTCTAACATTTTTGGGGCATATATTTTCAATCCAGATGGCTTTGTTGTCAGTAATCTATTGAGCATATACTTTGTTCGTCGATATGGATTGTAATCCTCTGATACTGTTGCTTCTTCATCGTCAACTTCAAGGTACTTTTTCAATCGTTGCGCTGTTGCCATCGCATTATCATTATTCTTTTTTGAATCACAATATGAAACTCTCACTGGAAATGAACGGAGAAAGTAATGAGACAACATAACTTTTATCGTCTATTTATTTAGGAACTTCTCTCTTTTCTTTCTCTTTTAACTGCGATACCTACAGCATAGCGAGTGAAATCTTTCTTCTCAACTTCCTTGGTTTGGTGTGGATTTTGGCAAATTGGCAAAAACCAAAGTTTGTCTCTCGAGAAAGAAAGGAAGGGGACAAAAGCATGGACATTGCGAACGTTCCATTGTTAAACGACAAGCCTGTCGTGGTTGCATTAGGTATAGAAGGTAGTGCTAATAAAATTGGTATTGGAATAGTCAGATATACGAAATCATCATTAAATCCAGGTGAATATCAAAGTTCAGACTATGAAATCCTTTCCAATCCCCGTAAAACGTACATTACACCACCAGGCCAAGGGTTTTTACCAAGAGAAACAGCATGGCATCACCAAGCTCATATCAATGCTTTAGTTAGATTAGCATTAGATGAAGCAAAATTAAAAGGTAAAGGTGATATTGATTGTATTTGTTACACAAAAGGACCAGGTATGGGTGCAACACTACGTTCTTGTGCTATGGTTGCGCGGATGTTGAGTTTATTATGGGAAATACCAATAATTGCAGTAAATCACTGTGTCGCACATATTGAAATGGGAAGAGTTGCTACTCGTTGTGCTAATCCAGTCGTATTATATGTATCAGGTGGTAATACTCAAGTAATTGCATATTCTAATAAAAAGTACAGAATATTTGGTGAAACCATTGATATTGCAGTAGGGAACTGTCTTGATAGATTTGCTAGAACACTTAATTTATCAAATGATCCTTCACCTGGTTACAACATAGAACAACTAGCGTTACAAGGTAGTAAGTATATTGAGCTGCCATATATTGTCAAGGGTATGGACGTTAGTTTCTCTGGGATTTCCACTTTCATTGACAAACAAGCGAATGATAAGATAAAGAGTGGCGAAGTAACACCTGCTGATCTATGTTATTCATTACAAGAAACAATCTTTGCTATGTTAGTTGAAATAACAGAAAGAGCTATGGCGCATACAGGTGCGGACACTGTACTCATTGTTGGCGGTGTTGGTTGCAACAAGAGGCTGCAACATATGATGGGAGAAATGGCTGCTGATAGAGGTGCTACTCTGTGCGCAATGGATCATAGATATTGTATAGATAACGGTGCTATGATTGCACAAGCTGGTATCTTTGCTTACCAAATGAATAACCTAACTTTATTCGAGGATACAACGTGCACGCAGAGGTATAGAACAGACCAAATGGAGATCATATGGAGGAAATAGTTGTTTACATTGTATTATAATTGGTTATAATTATCATCCGCGTCCAACCTTGTCATCCCTTTTCTTGATATAGTGGGTGTTGTGAATGCCTTTTGATATAGACTTGTTGTGGTGCCTTTCTTGCAGCACGTGAAACACGCCAAAACGTTAGCTATTAGCCAATTCTTGATAGGTGAGACCTTTTCATCCGACTTTCTTCCAGTGTACAAGCTGTAGCTCAGCCGATCACTAACCGATGACCGACTATTGCGGGATTTACGGAGTGCGTCATCTAATGGTATATTTTCGAAGCGGTCTTGACTCTGTCTGTCATCTGCGTGATGGGACTCGGATAACGAGATCAATTCTTGCAACACATCCGAACCATCTGCTTGAATAAGTCTCGCTAATGCTCTCGTCTTGGCGGCATCCTTATACACAGCATCCACACCACCAAACGCATCAACGGACTTCCTTATATCTACAACGCATTCATAGTCTTTCTTCGTGAACAGCAGACTTTTGTCGCCATATTTGTTGATTAGGTTGTTAATCAGAACTATTATGTCATTGTCGAAAGTATTATACTTCGCGCGGAGACTGGCGTTAGGGTGCATACAAAGGCGGAACCAACCAGGTCTCACTTGCTCTGTATTCAAGAAATTGTATAGTTCCTTGAGCTTACTCACGAGAGTAGACAGCGTCGAACTTACAGTGCGGATGTCATCGGGCTTCTTGACTAGGTAGATAATTCCTGTGTTGGGATCAGCTAGAATACGCACGATATCTTCTAATCGAACACCTAGTTCACTTGCTGCTTGTTTATTACACTTTACCTCACCAATAACTTGTAAAATACTCTCAGCTACATCACTCAAATCCCTAATAATAGGCAATGACTGCCGCACCTGCTCCTTCATGCTGCTGAGGTACATCGCCACGTCGCCAGTGATGCCAAACACAGCACCAGAATTGGTATTAAATCCTAGTTTCTGTTGTAATGTTCCCCTGTTTTGGTGTAAACTGGGTGGAGTCGTACTACTTTGGTACCCATTACTTACCGGCGTCATATTCGCCGCATTTTTATTGATTTCGTTACTTCTATCTACACTTTTTACTTGATTTATTGACGCTGTTGAGGAGGGCTGAGTGATGGACAGGAAGGAACCGGTTTCATACAATTTATCAAACCACAGAGCACATGACTCCTCCACTGAGAGTAATACGTCACCTTCTTTTATACTAAATTTCAACAAGATTTTATTCCGATTATCTACAATTTCGTCGTTTGCAAGAACTATTTGATTGCGATTCGACGACGTGGGTAACACGGTGATACTCACTATCTCGGAGAGTAAAATTTCTCTACCATTATAAATATTTTCAATCATATCTAACTTCCTCAATCCTCCACCCGGTAGCTCGTTACTAAATCTGAATATAATGCCGTTGTGCGACGACGTCGCTTGTATGAAGATGCTGCTTCGACAGTGATATTGACCAATTGCATTAGCAGCATTTGATCGTCTTTCTTTATTCTGTTTTAAATAAAAAAAGTTTGCAGGTATTTCTGTGTTTAATATTTCACATTCAGTTGTGAGTGTACTCTGCTTTCTATAATACCACTCAACTACTTCGGGGATTCGTACATTATTATTTAGTGAAATTGCATTTAATCGCTCAATTTCTGAGTTAATACCTTTAAACCATTCATTAGCTTCATCACTAGTTGGTGCTTTAAGGGCAATATCTTGCCTTTTTTTATTAGAAACATTCATTTTTTCATCATATTGTGAAGGTATTATAGTCATTAGTACTTTGTTGTATAGCGTAACTGATGCCCCAGTGAGTGGTATGGTATATATCAATCCTAATCCTGCCATATTTTTATTAGAATAGTTCAAATCATTATCTTCAGGTCCATTTTCATAACAATACAAGCTGCCTTTGAGCAATACGAAGTAATTGGAGTCATATTTACTGTTTTGATTCGATATTTTACGATCTAAATAACCACAAAGTGTATAACTTTTAGTAATATCATAAGACACAAAATCTAAAGTAGTTTTTTGGATTAATTTTGTGAATAAATGCTCCACCGACGGGTTCATCGGCTATTACTACTAGGCGACACACGACTAGATACAAAATTCTCTTGTATCTTCCTCCTGCTTCGCAAATTTTTTTCAGGCTGGGTACCGGCGCGGTAAGTCGTCGACTTAAAGTCGAAAGTTAGTCAGGTTTACAGTAATTATACGCACGTTTAATTCACATTATTCCAACGAAAATCTGTAAAATCTTATACTAAGTAACAGTGAATTCGTCGTCGTCGTCGTCCTCGCTGTGTCTCGACTGCGACTTGACCCGGTCGAATCTTGAAAATTTCAGTCTGAAATCACCCCTCAGAATAACAAACAACATCAGAATGTGCTGAGTTCTAGTGTCAATACTGGAGAGTGGCTGTAATGCCATATACAGATGCACCTTTGGATTGTTCTTAAAGGATGAAACCGAAGGTTCCCTCATCAAATATCAGCTCTAACTTAGGTAACTTACTTTCACTCTCTCGTTAGGTCCAATGAATGTTGCCTGCAAGAACGAAGGCGGCAATAGCAAAAGAAATTATGGCGCTGCTAGACGCGGTGGTGGATGACATTAGCTGGGGTAACATCGCTGTACCCCACTAATACATCTTAACTTTAAAATACCGAATTAATGTACGTTGCGTGATAATGCTGTTATGACGAGAGTTGTAATGATATTTGAAAAAATGTATCAATTAATAAGTACTATATACATAAAAATACTATTCATTACTTAAAATCTTATGAATTGAATCTTTAAATTTCTTGGCATCAATTGGGTCGGTGCAGAGTATAGTGCATTTTGAAGGTGATCCTAACTCATCATGACCAAATACCGATAACAACGATGAACTATATTCTTTACCAACTTCTTTAATTTCCACGGGGCTAGCAGGGGTAATACCCGCATGTCCATATAGCAACATTTGTCCTTGACAGCTTTTGTAGTCATCAATATCCTTCTCACGATGCCACCATACTAGACGTTTACCTTGAATAACTAGGAATGACTCGGTCCATTTGTTAACATCATTGTTACTACTTGTATTTTTAGTATGAATACCAAATGCATGCTTGATTTTCACTCTACCTGCCCAATAAACACTCATTAAAGGTGAAACTTTACGGCGTTTCAATATTTCTGTTCTTTTCGTGGTCT
>JACCDO011953639.1_pt1 | contig 14997 bp, 10 predicted proteins | sample 7446101 | NCBI WGS metagenome assembly JACCDO01 (sample SAMN15323440, study PRJNA562643) | freshwater metagenome | isolation source: river surface water | place: USA:Blue River Watershed | collected 2017-08-16
AATTTGAATTGATACCTGGGGGGCTAAAACGTCAAAGGGGTTAGATATTACATATCACTGATGAGGATTCGTACCTTTGCAACATCATCTTCAAAGCAATGGTTGCAGCGACACACATCCGATTATTATGTAAAGCAAAGTATTAATAATAATGTACGATCACGTTCATACTATAAATTAGAAGAGATATTAATCAAGCATCAACAACAGCTAACATCACTCAAGGGAACTTGGATTGATTTGGGATGTTCACCTGGTGGATGGTCATTATCTGCAGTAAACTTTATGAAAAAACATAATTTTTCAAGTAATTTAATAGGTGTTGATCTACTACCAATGGAAGCAATTCCTGAAGTACACTTTATTCAAGGCAATTTTCTTGATGAAACAGTCAAAGTTGAAGTTAAAAACAGATGTGTAACAAATAATAAAGATGTAACAATGGTATTATCGGATATGCTACAAAATACATCTGGTGATCATGCAAGAGATCATTTCAAGTCTATTGAATTAAGTAGAGCGGCATTAAGCTTCGCTTATGATATGTTACCATTTAATACTGGTGGGTTTATTTGTAAATATTTGCGTGGTGAAGATGAGAAAGAATTTATAGATGAAGCAAAAGATATTTTTAAAGAAGTTAAAGTTGTAAAACCAAAAGCATCTAGACCAGAGAGTGCCGAGGCTTACATACTTTGCTTGAAGAAAAAGAGTTGATTCGGATGCATGTTACCATTCATCTCACTTTTGATACGCAATTCTACTAGGTATACAGGTATATTTGCTAATATTTCGCCCTGTTGATCGCCAGAGGGAAATGTTGTAGTGTTCATTGCACCACTTACTATATTATAATGATTGGCAGAAATGCCAACGCGTCATAGTCGTCTCTCGAAGGTCTCTCGAAGGGGTAGGTTGGTACTGGGATTTAAGTTGATCTCTTTCGGCGGAAATAAGGTAGTCCAAACCCATCCTCTTTATAGGTGCAACTTTGTGATTGAAAACCATTTATCTCTGTAACTACAAGCGGCTGACATATATTCCCAACTAGATGCTTCTCTCCTGAGTGTTTTCGATGCAAAAATCTTGTTATTTTTACTTGTTTGTTATCCCGGTACCGTTGCAATACTAAAAGATGAGAAATAATAATTACTTTAGCGCAGGTTCGATCAGTGATTACCTAGCAACGCATGCTAAACTTATTACTATTATTAAATTTCGTCTTTGATTATTGTAACGGTACTGGGATAACACTCTAGTAACTTTAAAAAAGAATTTGCTTCTGAGCTTTCTCCGACAGCTACCGGCACCCTGTGGTGGTATGATACTGCTGCTCAACCGTAGAAATCTCACGACCTTGAGTCGCTATCGATTCTATCTTTGGTGAATTATTTGTGAAAGACCAACTGCCATTTATTCGATCCGGCCCAAAATACGGTACCGGTTTCTTCTTTGTGAAAAAAAAAAAATTTGTATCAAGATCTTGGGATCAAGCAGTGCAAGTTGATGTCTTCTCGCAAGAAAGGCGATGGGCAATATGCCAAGCCTGAATTTCAGGTTGCTACTGCCAACTCGGTAAAGGTGCGGGTTGTTTGTCGTATACGTCCTTTATTGCAGCGCGAGATAGATGCGCAACCGGAGAATGCTGTTTCACCTTTAAAGATCATAGATGCTAATACTATTGAAGTATATAATGATAAGGAAGAGCATGCATTCATAATTGACAGGGTTTATGGGATTGATACAAGCCAATTACAGTTGTACGAAGACACATGTTCTCCACTAGTACAAGATGTTATTAATGGTTACAATGCTACTATATTTGCTTATGGTCAAACTGGTACAGGTAAAACGTTTACAATGGAAGGGGATATCAATGATGTTGATAGAAAAGGAATTATTCCCCGTTCCTTCGAATCGTTGTACCAAAGTTTGAATGAGTTACATAGTAGTATTGAATACAGCGTAAAAGTTTCATACATCGAAATTTATATGGAAAGAATCAAAGATTTATTAGAACCATCTCGCAATAACAGCGAATTAGTCATAAGAGAGGATAAAACCAAGGGTATATATATATCTGGTGTCACTGAGGCGACTGTAGAGTCATATGACGAACTATTAAGTATTATGACCACTGGGTCAACCAATCGCGCTGTTGCAGCCACTAAAATGAACGAAGGATCATCGAGATCGCACTCTGTATTTTCGATTACAGTGAGTTTGAGGAACACCTCCACATTCATTACCAAAGTAGGCAAGTTAGTACTAGTTGACTTAGCAGGTAGTGAAATGGTAAAAAAAACTAATGCACAAGGGCAACAGCTAGAAGAAGCCAAGACCATCAACAAATCCCTATCGGCGCTAGGCCAGGTGATAAATGCACTAGCCAGTGAGAAGCAAGGACACATACCTTTCCGCGATAGTAAACTAACTCGTATCTTGCAGGACTCGTTAGGTGGTAATAGTAAAACTGTCTTGGTTGTTAATATTTCAGCCTCGATATTCGACACATCAGAGACGCTGTCAACACTCCGCTTTGGCATGCGCGCTAAAGGTATACAGACAAGAGTGACTATGAATCAGTTACACCGCAGTGTAGAAGAGTTAGAGTTGCTTCTGAAGACAAAAGAAGAGATTATTGATACTTTGTTACTAGAAATTGATACATTAAAGCAAGAAAATTTAGTTCAAACCGCTGAGTTTGAGCAGCAGTTGAAGCTGCATACCGACACTCTAGGCGAGAAGCAGGTCGAATTCGAGCAGTTACAAACAAGCAAAACGTTGGATGACACGTGGCTCATTGAGGAATATATACTGGAAGTTGCCAAATTGAAAGAAGATTTGCTTGTTGAAAGCAATGCCAAGACCGAGCTAGTGAAGCAAATAGAGGCGTCAGATGTCACGCTGGAGACATTGAAGAAACGCGTCAGTGAGTTAGAGGAGGTGAATGCGACACTGTTAGTGTCAGCGAATGAGTCCAGTGAAGCAGAGCGACTGAAGAAGGAGTTATATGAGTTGCAGGTGAGTACCATGAAGCAAGCAAGCACACAACAAGAAGAAGTTCTTTCCTTACAAAACAGTAAGAAGCTTCTTACTGATGAGTTACAATTGTATAAGACAAAGTCAACACAAGCAATCGAGAAAGAGTCGGAGTTGCTACTCAACATCGACCGCCTTGAGCACAACTTAGAGAATACTACTACGTTGATGAAGAAAGAGAAAGAAAGCATGCAGGAAGAGATCAAGCAGTTGCGAGGGAAGCTGTTTGAGCTAGAAAATGAGCTGGAGTATAAAAAAAGAACTATTGAGAATGATGCGTATGAATTAGAGAAGTCCAAGTTGAAGTTGACGCAGGTGGAGCAGGAGCTGGCAGACATGAACCGAGCACACTTACAAACAGTTGAAAAGGCGAATAAATTTAATTTTGAAGATGTTTATGACAAAGAAATAGAAGAAGAAAGTAGTGAAGGTAAACACAACAAGTTACCGGCTAGAATGGCCTTTGCTATGAGGTCACCTAACCTGTTGCCGCACTCACCATCCCACTCAGCTACCTCTACTACACCCCCATCAAGTATGAAAACTAGGAAATCTGTATTGGGTGTTGATAACCCCGTGGATCCGGGAAATAAGTGGGTTAGTAATCCACTAAGTATACCACAGCGGAGTACCATTGTGGGATCCCTAGCTACAACGGAATCACCTCTTATTATTAAGAAAAATAAACAGCGAGTGGTTGATGGGGTGCCAGTCATAGATGACAATGCAAGTGATGTGTCCAAGACTACATCCGTTCTAACTGGTACTGAATTTACCAGTGTTATTGATGCATTTAGTGCATTTGGAGAAAATATTATGGCGGGAGTCAATATAATGGGTGAGTCGATCAATGACTCCCTCGACGCGGTAGGCGAGTCTATAGGCGAGTCAACTGGTGGGATTGACCTCACGAGTACTATTGATACCATATCGAGTCCATTCATGGCTTTCGGCAGTTTGTTTGGTACCGCGCCTCCACCCACTACTAACCCTGTCGATGACGATGGTGTGGCTCAACAGCTAGATTTTGCTGGCGTGTATAAAGAAAAAGGTAACGAATAAAATATAAATATGTTAGACTATAAATATAACTGTATAAAAGGTCTATGCTTTTCTCTTGGATCCTGTTTTGGCGGCAGGACTGCGACTAGCGCGCTTCGTGCTTCCTGCACTAGCTGTGCAGGTTTTCTTATGACTATTTAATGACCTCTCATGAGCGTATAATTTTCCACAAACACATCTAAACTCCCCCGCGGCCTTACTTGGGGAAGGAGAAGCTTTTGCCTTCTTACTACTAGATGCATCTTCCTTTCTTACACGCTTATTTCCAGCTATTTTCTCTTCTTCTTCCGCTTCCTTGATAAGATATGCTTCTTCCTCTGCAAGGTCAACATCATCTTCATCTTCATCGCTTTCCTCTTCTGCCTCATCTTCGCTGTCGTCACTGCTGGTGTCCTCGACTAGCTCGTCCTCAACTTGCTCGTCCTCAACTTGCTCGTCCTCGTCGTAATCCTCGATATTGACGTCATCAATGATATCAAAGTCCATTATTTGTTCTAAAAATTCAGGATTATGAATAAATGTCATTTGAATGCGACGCATAAGGTCCGTCACCGCGTTAGCAACCTCGCCTTGCGCATTAGCGATGACATCCAACTTGCTATTAAAAGGAAACTCATCCATTAATTCTCGTGCATGCTTATACACGTTAATAATTCCCTTCAATAGACTGCGGGTAGAGTCAATGGAGGTACCATTCAATGCATCGGTAGTAATACCAATACATAGCATGTTGTCTAGCTCCTCTAACAACGCCTCTTTGCAGTCGGTGATAAACTCCTCGATTGCTTCAGAAACCACTTCATCAGCTAATTTATATAAACAAACTTTCAATGATTTTTTTCTTGATTCAATAATTTCATTTGGTAAAGATACTTCATTCATCTCGTGAGAATACTGTTCCAAGGCTTTTGTAATGTATGGACGAGTTTGATGCAATAGTTCGTCATCAGAAATAAAGTCACCTAATTCCTCGCAATCAAACACTGATGGTTGTACCAAACCTTCAATATTATAATGTGTTTCTGCCAAGATTTCAAACAATTTCAGGACACTTACTCGTTGATTGTTCCAGTAACTTTCTAGTTCTTTCATGTCATCTTCACTGAAGTTATGCTCTTTTTTGGCATCCTGTAAATAGCCTTGTACCTCTTGATCCAATGAATCAAGTGTTACGTCTATCATTGCAGAGGTATATTGCACAAAGGAGATATATTCATCGCAAATAACACGAATCTCTTCCTTGACCGAAGCAAGCTTGGTTTCACTACTACTTTTACTTCCTGCTGCACCCATATCTCTGAAGATTCGTCTTCGCCAAATGCTTTTTCCCCAAAATAGTGGCCAGTACGGTAGTACCTACTAAGGTGTGGAAATCTGAAAACGTCTTTAATAGAAAGTTTAGAAAGAGAAAACAAACAACAGCGAACACCCTGCATTTGGAAAGCGCCTTTCACCACCAATTAGTGAATAGAACACAAGAAACATGGAAGATCATAGGGGCCGCCTCAGTTTCCGGGAGAGAAAAGATTCTGAGTTACAGTTGATAGTAATAGTTTGTTACATTGGTCAGTGACTGCTCATTGCAAAGATGAACACTCCTTCGATGGCCCCAGCGATGAATGGTATGGATGATGACATGGACATGTGCGGTGGAATGATTATGACGTTCTCAGATTTTTCTGAATACAAGCTAAAAATCTTATTCGACGATTGGGATGTCCAGACTAAATGGCAGTTTCTATTATCATTCATAGCGGTGGTAATTGCTGGAATATGTTATCATTATCTGCGGTATAATGTTGCTGTATTAGAACAGAGGCTACGAGATGCAATTTCAGCATCAATTGAATCAAGTATATATGACCCTGTGCATACAAATAGTGAGGGTTTATTGATATCAGGAATTAGTAAAGGAAGTATAAATTCTTACAATGGAAAAAAACGTCCATTACCTATAACAAGAAATATTCGTGGATTATGTTTATATCGCTCTGTCTTATCAACATTAATGTATTCACTTGCATTGATGCTTATGTTGGTGGCCATGACCTACAACAGTTGGCTGTTTATATCCCTAGCAGTTGGTTATTTCATTGGTGATTACTTATTCTTTTACGAGACATTTGGTTGTAACTATATTGCGAATCAAGCGGACACCGCCTGTCACTAGATAAAAGCTGTTAGTAGTTTAGACAAGTTGTTATATAAATTGTAAATACAAAAATCATTTAAATGGAGTTTTTTGTTTGGTTGGCGATCCTGCATACTGTGCTGCTGACGTTGGAGACATGATGTTGTGTCTTGCTAATTGTGACCGCAATGACTCATTCTCCTCTTGATACTCTAGTAGTATCTCCAAGGCCTTGGAGTGTGTCTCTCTCATTTCATGAATCTCGCGAGATGCGCTAGTTTCTATCTTCGCCTTCTCATTCACTAACCCTTGTATCCTTTGCTTAAGTTCATTGATTGTATTCAATTGTGTCGCAACATCACGTTCTAAAACATTCTTCTCCATTAATATTGTTCCTTCTCTTCTTTGCACCTCAGCTAGCTCTGCAGCCATCTCTTGCTTATCTTTCGTCAACGACTTTATTAGTTTAAACTGCTTGTTAGCTACTTCTTCCAACTCCACCAACTTGCTTCCCTTCTCATGCAACTCATTAGTGATGTGTATTGATGTCTTGGCTGTCTTTTGATGACTATTTTTATTTCTTATAATTTCTTGATTTAGTTTCTTGTTCTCGTTGTTTATCGCTTCCAACTCTTTCTGTAACTTGATCATTGCTGCTTCCATCACTTCTTTATACTTCTCATAATCTTTGATATCACGGATTGCTTTGCGATATCTTTCTTGTTCTTTACTTTTCAATAGTGCACCATCCTCTCGCAGCTGTTCTACTAGGGTGTTATAAGCGGTTTGACACACTTCGAAGTTATCTGTCATGGTTGATAACTTGGATTTTAAAGTGATTACTTCATTTTGACTGATTTCTAAAGCTCTTTGCAAGGCGTGCTCTGTTTCACCCGTTGGATATTGAAATGAATGGTGAGTTGAGTGATGATTAGCCGTTTGATTGATTGAATGCGAGGTGGAATTGGCCATTGATCTCATGCGCTGATTATTGGTACTACTGGGTGAAGGTGAACGCATCCTGGTATTGGTTGGTGGTGACCTCATGCGATTACTAACAGGTGAACGGTGTTGAGTACTACTTTGACTATAAAATGACGCATCTAAAAAGGAAGCTTCATGCATCTTGGGGTGATTTGCAAGATATTTTTGATCTGTAAACAGGTTACTTACTTCAATCCATTTACTAACAATCGATGAAGATGACGCATCAGCATGTAGTAGTAGAGTGTACGTGCCATATTGACGACCACTTATTACATCTCGCAACAATAGTAATAAGCGAGACTTATGGAATGGAGGGGAAGGGCGGCGGTCAATGAGGTAGCCAATCGTGGTACTTAGCTGCTCGATCCATGAATTATATTGTATTTTAGAAGTACTATTTACGGGATTTGGTTTGACTAAATCGGACAATATAATGAATGACAGTCTCCCGTGTGTCGCCTGGTCCTGTAATGAGTGGTTCTTATTGTTTTTTGTGTTATTAAATATTAGCTGCAATACAGTATGAAATTGCCCTTTGCTATGATCACCCTCGGGTATGATCTTTTGGATATATGATATGATACTCTCCACATCATTACCTGAAGCTATATCTACTTCCCATAATCCAGGTACAGTCATTCCTTTCCCTTTACCCAGTTCTCTTAGAATCAGATCATTTGCCATAGGAGGAATAGGTGGTTGATGCGATGATTGATTAGGCACTGCAGGTTGTGCTGATGCCGCTCGTAATACATCTGTTATACTATCATTATTACTTGAATCTAAAGTATACCATGAAAATGTTACAGCACCCGTCTTTTCTCCTCTATTATCAATCAATGCTTGCAAGAGCTCATCTGCAGCATGGCCTATAAAACCTGATTTATTGTCATGATTTAATAAGTATTTATTTACATCCATACTACCAGTTCCACCCACCAAAGCAATACAACTGCTACCATTTACAACATGTTTCACTAATGGTTTTACGTTTATGTCATACGCTTTTAAGTTATAATCATGAAGATTCTGATATATACCACCTTGAAACATGCATTCTTCTAATGTATCACTGCCATTATAACTTCGCAATGTTGTTCCTTTGACGCTGAAGCTAGAAGACTTTGCATTAGGACTTAAGTGCTTTTCTTCGATCGGGAATATACCACATACTCGGTTCAACCAAGTGGATTCCATGGTGTTAGATACTTGGTAATTTTTATCGCTCCTCCGATCGCCGATTTTTTTAACCGACAACAAACCGGTACTCGGAGTTCACAGCGGTTAGGGTACTTCTTTAAAAGAGACGCAAAACTACGTCGAAAGCTTGTTTCCCTAGCGCTCAAAGGGTTGCACTCAGTCTAGCATTCTTCATCACTTTGTCTATATCTGTCGTATCATAATATTATAACCGTGTGAAACCGCCGGTAATGGCGACTGCAGTCATCAATAGGAACAGACATATCTTTCCTATCGATAAAGGCGTAACTTGCACCAGGCTTCTATCGATGCAAAGTAAAGCCTAGTACAAGCACTACCTTTATTGACTTCAGTTTCAAATTCAGCGGTACCTGCAGGAGGCGACGAGGCGTGGATTTCATCACCAAAATCAAAATTTCATCATCACACCAAAAGAACATAAAGATTTTGCAAACCTTTGCATTACTTTGTAGTTATTGGCGAGTATGAGGATAATCAAAGCGTCAAATGTTGGTCATATTGATGCAAAAGGGACTAAACATGCGGTATATAGTTGCGATATCCAAGTGAAGAGTAAGAGACTAGCAACTGGTGGTGGTGATTGTACTGTCAAGATATGGCAGGCTGAAGAGATTATCTCCAGTGACCCTTTGCTTCTTTCGCCTGATGCGAATATGGAAGAAGAGTTGTTAGAAAAATTTCATTTAGCTACATTAGCTGTACACGAGGGTAGTGTAAATGTGGTTAGATGGTCTCTTGATGGTCAATATTTGGCTTCAGGATCAGATGATACCACTATATTAATATATAAATTAACTAATACAGGTACTAATGTTGGTTCAAACTTTGGTAAAGTTGGAAATCAATTAAAAAATAAAGAACCATGGCAAAGATGTTACACATTACGTGGTCATAGTAGTGATGTAATGGATATTGATTGGTCTTCTAAAGGGTTGCTAGCTTCGGGATCCATCGACAATAAAGTTTTCATCTGGTCTATCACTAACCAGTCTACTACATCAACTATAATATCACCAATAAAAGTTCTTGATATTCATAAATCATATGTTAAAGGGGTAGCATTTGATCCACTATCTAGTTACCTAGCAACGTGCAGCAGCGACAACACCGTGAATATTTGGGACTGCAACTCTTGGGATGTTGTCAAATCATTCACTGAACCACTCAAAGACACCAAAGATCTAACATTATTTCGCCGATTATCATGGTCACCAGATGGTCAGTGCATGTGTATAACAGGTGCAACCAAGTCCAAGAAGCAAATAGGGTACGTAGTCAAGCGCAACAGCTGGATCCCATACGTCGACCTTGTCGGACACGATGCCCCGTTACTATCCGGTAGATTCTGTCCGGAAATGTTTGTTGATAGCAAAAGCAATGAGCAGTCAAGTCCTATCTTATGTATTGCCGTTGGGGATCAGAAGGGTGTGTTGAGCATATGGAACACGCGGAATAAGCTGCCGTTGGTGGTCCTCAGGGACGCCGTCATCAACGACATCACGGACATTGCGTGGTTGGTTAGGAATCAAAGTGTATCCCTTGTGTACACATCACTAGATGGCAGCATAGTATTTCTTGATTTTGGTGACGAGTTAGGGGTCCCCATGAGTGAGTACATGGCTGAGTCACACTTTAAATCAGTTTATGGTCGCAGCAAGACCGATATGACCGTTGAGCCAGAGGTGCTCGTGGAGGATCCGTTAGCTCTGCAGTACAGCTCAATGCATCGAGGTATCCAACCAAGTATAATTTCTCCTGCTGTGACTAGTGCAGCGAGTGTTCCTCGACCTGTGAATATCTTGACGTCACAAGTGAGATCGAAAACGGCAGATGGGAAGAAGCGGATCACACCAATGCTTATGCAACCTCAAGGTGTCGCTGCTGATAGCATTGCAACTGCCATCCCAGTGGAAACCATGGCGGGAATGAAGCGATCGATTGGTAATGTGCAAGAGTCGTTACCTCAACCCAGCAGTAGCAACAGTAATAGTACTAACGCCAACGTTAAAGTGCTTCGCATCGCCTTCAACAAGGAGGATATCGTGTCTTCGGTGCCCGTTAGCACGACCAAAAGCAACGAAATGCAGTGTTTTGTCAAGGAAAACCAGATAAATACTGGTCAAAACACTAATTTTACGGCGCAAATCCCTAAGTTCCGTATCAAATCGAGTCGTTTAGTGAGAGCGCCAAGCGCGGGGGGTGCGCACGGCAATAGCTACCTAGGGATCACCTCTGTTTCCACTATTTCTCTGCATAAAATCACTCCTGATGACAGTGAAACGGATGCTAACCAGGCTACTAGTAAATCCCTGTGGGTCAGTAGTGTGGCTGGCGACACCCTTTCTATCTGCGCTATCAAAGAGACGGTGAATTCCAAGCGAAGTAGGAACTCGTTCGGCGGTGCATCAGAACCAACCATCGCAGATAGCACCCTGGAGGGTCTGTGTGCGATAGGATGCGTCGACGGGAGTCTGCATATCTTGTCACTAGCCACAGGTATGCTGCTATGTCCACCATTGATACTGGGCGCACCTGTTACCCACGTTGATATCATTGAAACCTTTCCTGTTATCAACGGTCCCACGGTGCTACGCATCCTCGCACTCTCTGCTTATGGCAACATGTGGGCGTGGGATGTGGTGAATGGACAGTTACAGTTGCATTGCAAGGACACTATTCACGCGGCATTAGTGTCGATGAAGTGCCGCAACTCCACCACTGGCAAAGGGGGCGCGGGCGCCGATAACGTTGAAACAAATGTAGATAGTTTTGGCTTCAATGAGGTCGGTATCCCCATGTTATACGTGAAATCCCACGGCGCATTAGGTGGTGATTGGCAGGCATTTGTGTACTACAAGGAAGCAGGGGTATGGAGCCGAGTCGCAGACCTGCGGCACATCATGAGTCGCCTCTTCAACATATCCATCAACTCTCAATTCCAGCATGTCGATGCCACCACCATCAGTGACATCTCCATGCTTGAGGGTCGCATATGCAGAAACAGTGGTGTTACCGTTGAAGATATTTTGAAAGTAGCAAGTTCAAGAGTGAACGCACCTGGCGACCCTGCTAATGACAGCGCCACGTGGAGTAACATGGTGACTCTCATGCACTGCGAGAACAGACTCGCGTTGGCCTTCGACATGGCTGCAGGACCCAATGATTCTCAAGCAAAAAAATGGCTTGCAGAATGGGCATATTTATGTTGTTGTTGTGGTGTGGATAATCGAGTTGCGTGGGTTAGTAACGTTTTGTTGAGTAATATTAGCAAGCAAAGGAATGCCAGCAACGAAGAGGGATCACCACCGAATATTGGATGGCATTGGTTGTATACTGACCATCACAACTCCTTGGACTTATTGCGCACTATCATCTTGCCTGCTATAGCCAACAGCAAGCGGTGCACCAGCTTGTTCACAGACATCAACGACAGCATCAATATCTTATTAGGGATGTAAACATTGTAATTATTCAAATTTTTTTGAGACCACACCCCGGCCTTCCCGCGTCATGACTCCATTTACCAATTAGGAAAGTACGTGCTGACTGAGAAGTGATTATCACCCTCAGAATTTAGAAGTAAGTACTCAATACTAGTGCCTACTTGGCATGAAAGGCTTATTAGCGGCAATAATGTTAATATTTTCTTTGCCATTACACAGCTTGAGGCGATCTATGCGCCAGTTAGTAATGACGAAATCATCTTTCTCAACAAGTGTAATGAATCATGAGAATGTCGTCATAACTATCAGACAAGCAACTCCTAATGATGCAGTTGGAATGAGTAACTGTAATAAAGCTAATTTACAAGAATTTTATAGCGATACATTATGCAATCAGTTTATTTCTAAATGGCCATCTTTGTGCTTAGTAGCAGTTGCAAAAAGTGCTAATAGCCCATATGATGATGAAAATGTTATTGGTTATGCACTTGGTCGTGTAGAAATTCCAAATTGGTCGGCGAATAAATTAATAAGCTCTGTAACAGCACCATTTCAAAAATCATCTCTTTTGGGTGTCGGATATACTGGTCATGTGTCAAGTATTGCCGTCTATGCACCATTCAGAGGACTAGGTATCGCACACTCTTTTATGGATAGATTACACGAAAACTTCGCCAATGATTACAATGTAGATACCGTCACCCTTCACGTTAGAACCAACAATATCGCTGCAATCAAGCTATACTCCACAGTATTTCCTTATAAATTCTCTCAGCGATTACCTCGATACTACGACGACGGCGAAGACGCGTGGTTAATGACATTAAATGGCACCAAAAAACTTATAAAAGCAAGATTATCAAAGACAAATGATGTAACTAATGTAAGCAATTAAATTACAAGAATTTCACTTCATGATCCGCAATGATCCCGTGTTCTTCGCGGCTTTACTACTGCTACTCATGCTGTAAAACCCCTCTCTCACCTTCGCGTTCACAATCATATCTCCTGGTTGCAGTGTTTGTAATAGATCCAATCCATCAATCACATAAGCAAAGATACTATAGCGCGAGTCCAGCCGGGCGATGGCCTCGGTAGATTTAAATTGATATTTATTCCGCAGCAAAAAGAAGTTTCCTTGGGAGCCATTCGGGTCTCCTACTTTGTGATTGAATGCAATTGCCCCGATTGTCTGGAAGCTGTTCACTGGAATCGATCGAGTGAAGACAAGCGAGTTCCTCGCAGAACCTACTGCAGTGAAACGACCTGTTGATAATTAAATAGAAATAGGAGTGAGTGAAGAAGTGTGTATAACTGTGAAAGAGAGTGAGAGAGACAGAGAGGATGAGTGAGTGTGTGAGAGAGTGAGTTACCTTCTTCCTCCATGCGACCTTGTCGCAGTAGTTCTAATGGAATGCGCGAATTGACTCTGTCGTCTAGCGGAGGCCCGAACAAAACGCGATTGATCTTGTTGTCCAAATACTCAAACGTGTCTACTTCTATCACTTTGTTATCATAAAACTTGGAGTTCACTAAGTTGAGGAAGCAGCCTCCTGAGATAGGGTAGTTGATGCCGTCGACCATTATACTCACTTTACGGGTTATTGGCTGCTTTGTTTTCATTTTTTTGAAGGTAAAATCAACGATTGCGCGGCCATTCAGCCTCACTAAGTTGTCATAATTCCGGATATCTTTGTCGATTGGAGGCGCGATATTCACGAAAGTATCGTTTATGGGTAACTGCAAATATGCTACATTCAACAGGCCATTTAACGAGTATCGCATGTACCTTAAACAGTCATTTTTATTGCTGTTTATACTCGAGTTTACTAGGTTTAACACATTAATTTGCGTTTCGCGGATCGACTCTTGCAGTTTTAATTCTTTATTTTTATTGATGGGATTGGTTTCATTTGGAATTAAACTAGCGCGATTGTATAAGAATATACCAGCTGCTCTTTGAGCATTAATGCGTAAATTATTCCATAAAGTAGATTCATTGTTACTTATCTGACTAGAGATGATTGGCAATGCATTACGATTGATTAATATAGTGAACGACTCTAAATAAGCTTGTAATTCACCGATTAATTGAGACTTTATTGGCAATGTGTTGAGCAAGGCTGATTGGGGCAAAAATGGTTTGATTTTCAATATTTTTGATGGTGAAAATGGTGATTCCAATTTATTGAAGCCATCAATTTCTTTTAACGTGTCATAAGGGGAATAAGTATCCTCTGTCGTTTCAACTGCACTTACCGATAGTGGTAGAAACAATGATAAGTAACTTAATTTCTGGAGATTCTCTTGCTTACTGTGCTCATTCAATGACAATGGGGCATTAGAGTTGAGGGCAAACACTTTCCTTGGGATGAATACACGATTACTATGATATCCCAGCAAAGTATGAGTACCAAAAAGAAGTGAAAACAATAATAATGCTAATGACGGCACATTGAAGAGCATTTTCAGTGCAGATCGAGATGCAATTCTCCTTAATTTCTACGTATGTAATGGTTCTGTTCTGGGGGGAACTTCTGGCACGAATTTTCAAAGCAAGAAAGCTTTGCGGCCCTGCTGGTACCGGTTCCGTATTTCAACAAACTACGTGCGCGCACGTGCCATCATATAAGAATGAAAACGTTATGATTTCATTTTACATCTTAAAATCAGATTTGAGTAGTATTGATTGCAAGTACAAAATTTTATTTCAATCAGATTAAAGGCCGGGTCGTTGAATGAAAATCGGATCGGGTGGGAATTTCCGTTCCAAAAAGGTAGAGACCATCGGCGATTGGTGTTCCGTTCACAGACATGGTGCACCAATCTCTCGTTATAATACTACTATTGTGGGCTATAATACTAGACACCATCACTGGGGGTCAGTTAATATACACAAAAAATAATATAGACGACGACTACATAACACTAACACCAACAATGGAGCCTACTCCTACTGCTGAGCCCACTCCAACTAGGCAGCCAACTAGTGAGCCTACTCCAACTAGGCAGCCAACTAGTGAGCCTACTCCAACTAGGCAGCCAACTAGTGAGCCTGCTCCAACTGTAGCACCAACTAGTGAGCCTACTCCAACTAGGCAGCCAACTAGT
>JACCDO010493014.1_pt1 | contig 14996 bp, 2 predicted proteins | sample 7446101 | NCBI WGS metagenome assembly JACCDO01 (sample SAMN15323440, study PRJNA562643) | freshwater metagenome | isolation source: river surface water | place: USA:Blue River Watershed | collected 2017-08-16
TCGTCACAACCTTCAAGACAACCAACAGGACAACCAACAGGACAACCGACTCGTCAACCCACAAGTAGACCTACTAGACAACCATCTTCAAAGCCATCATCTCAGCCCTCACGTCAGCCAACTTCTAGACCATCATCAAATCCAAGTATGCAACCTACAAGTTGTCCCACAAGTCAACCAACTGAAACACCTACTAGACAACCAACAGGACAGCCTACGATGCAACCTTCTGGACAACCTTCTGGACAACCTACTGGACAGCCTACTATGCAACCTTCTGGACAACCTACATGTATTCCTACATCACAACCAAGTATGCAACCAAGTATGCAACCTACATCAAAACCAAGTATGCAACCAAGTATGCAACCTACATCAAAACCAAGTTCTCAACCATCAACTCAGCCTTCATCACAGCCAAGTTCTCAACCATCAAGTCAGCCGTCATTACAACCAACATCACAACCAAGTTCCGAGCCATCATCTCAACCTTCAGGCCAGCCCACTCGACAACCCTCATCTCAACCTTCAGACCAACCTACTCGGCAACCAAGTGGTCAACCTACAACGCAACCAACTTCGCGTCCAACTTGTCAACCGACCTCGCAACCATCCAGTCAACCTTCTAGTCAACCTACTGGGCTACCTAGTAGTCAACCAACTTCGCAACCTAGTAATCAACCAACTTCGCAACCGTCAGTACAACCTACAAGTCAACCCTCATCGCAGCCAAGTTCAACACCAAGTTGCATCCCAACTAGTCAACCTTCAAATTTACCATCGTCGCAGCCTACAAGCAGACCATCTATGCAACCATCAAACCAACCAACAAGTCGACCTACAATGCAGCCTACAAGTCAACCAAGTGGTCAACCTACAAGTCAACCCTCATCATACCCTTCAAATCAACCATCAAGTCAACCAAGTATGCAACCAAGTGGTCAACCTACATCACAGCCTTCTCACCAACCGTCAGCTCAACCAAGTAGAAAACCAAGTGGTCAACCTTCATCACAGCCTTCTCGATTGCCATCAGCTCAGCCAAGTAGTAAACCATCACGACAACCAACAGGTCAGCCTAGTGGAATTCCAACACTTCGGCCATCTTATGCTCCAACTTCACCAACTGGTCAGCCTACGAGTCGACCCTCAATGTTACCTTCAGGACAACCAAGTAGACAACCTACTGGCCAACCTACAGGTCAACCAAGTAGACAACCCACTGGCCAACCTACAGGTCAACCAAGTAGACAACCAAGTATGCAACCAACATCGCATCCCACTGGACAACCAACATTACGACCTACTAGATCACCCACTGGGCAACCATCGAGGCAGCCTACTGGACAACCTACAGGGCAACCTAGCAGAGCACCAACGATGCAACCAACAAGTAAACCGTCGAGTTTACCTACAATGCAACCTTCTTCTTTACCAACGATGCAACCAACTAGCAAACCTAGTTGTCAACCAAGTGGTCAACCTTCCTGTCAACCTTCCTGTCAACCAACTTCACAACCATCAATGCAACCAAGTGGTCAACCAACACGACAACCTTCCAGGCAACCAAGTGGTCAACCAACTCGACAACCCTCTAGGCAACCGACTTCACAGCCAACAGGACGTCCAACATCCAGCGAACCAACAGGTTATCCAACTGGATCTCCTACCAAGTATCCAACTACATCCAAACCTACTATTAAAGGTAAAACTAACGTACCAACATCCACACCTACTGGTGCTCCAACATTTAATACCCGCAGATATCGGAATGACCCAACTTATAGGACATTTTTAACAACTTCGAGTTCCTTCGCCAAGGTTAATAGTTCGTTTTCATTCGGCACAATGTTTTATAAGGGAGTAACACTGAATGGATCATGTGATAGTTGGAACAAATTTTCTCGTACTCAACTTGCATTGCCATCTGACGACTTGTATTTTGATAGAATAACGACTAAATTTGAGACCTACGATTTTAGTACGAGAAAGAAATCAACTAATACCGCTATATGTGACGTGAATGATGGGTCTGACATTGCGTTAACAAGAAAAGCTATCGCTAACATAGTGAAAGGGCTGTCCACCGGTGTACCAGTTGAACACCCTTGTGGCGGTCATAGTTGGAGAGTTTTCCTGTGCAATGGTAATCCTGTTTTATGCGTTGATTGTAAGTATTCATGTTTACCCACGACTCAATGCCCGGGTACTGCGTACACATTCAACCCATGTGGGGACTGCAGCAACCGTAGGATTCATAAATCTGCAGCAGCTAGTGTAGTGTTTGAGTATGCACCTATTATATATTATCCAAAAATATTGGCTCCACTTAAGATAGTTTCAAAGTCCACGAAGTCTATTTCAGTAACCTTCAACGTATCTTCTCCGGGTGTGATATACTGTGATGCTTACACGGATGGCGCGGAAATTACTGTAAACGGTTTGGTTTTATACGGGACTAAATTATACAATAATGAGTATAATGCGACCGTCAGTGTTTTGTTAAATGATTTGATACCTTCAACGAAGTATAACGTATACTGTGCTACCAGCGACTTTATGTCGCACTTCATGGACTACGAAACCACAGTTGCTACCAAGACAGTGTTTACCACGGATTGTTGCCGCAATATAAGTTTTATTAAAACGTACCCAACTATACCAGAGGTAACCAATGTCGTGAGCTTTGATCAGTTTTCCTTCGCTTTGGATTCGAAACCTCTATACAACTTGACTGTCACATTATCCATCAAGTTGCACTCGTGCACCAGTATCACAATGGGCGCATCGGGGTCCTGGAGAAGCACACAAATATATCCATCCACATTTACCTTCTATCCAAATTCGCCGTCTATTATCGGTACGTTTATAATCAAAGGTTATTTCGGGTGCTACACGGTTTATGCGGTGTCTGATTCTTCCGCTAAGACGGGCGTTTTCAACAATGCAACATTAGAAGTAATCATACAAAATCCCTCGCTGTATCCACCGGCGGCACCAAATGCGCTCTCGGCTGTATTATCAGACGACTTGTCCAAGATAATAGTCACGTTTGATAGAAGCACTAACACGCCTACTTTTACGGACGCCGACACAGGTTTATTGAACCTTAATTGCTCGAAGTATATGGTTTTCACTCGCAGTTATGATGCTCAATGTTACTGGTCAAGCACGACTCAACTAGTCGCGGTATTGAACGCCTACTCCAAGATGTCGTTAGACTACGCTGTTTCAATTAATGACTCGGTAAGTTTCCAACCAGGCGTCATTTCGGCTAGTTGCATCCCTAAAACTAATTGCAGCTCGTATGAAAAAGTTTCTTCAAGCAGTTCTATTCGGGTCTCAGAACCGGATAATCTTGTTTACCCTCGAGTGTCACTAAGCGGGCCATCTTCCGTGTACTATTGTAGCGATCTCGTTTTAGATCCGACTTACTCCGATGGTCATGGTGGGCGTGATTGGTTGGCTATTAACTGGACAGTGACATCCAGTAACTCGACCAGTGCGAAACTAATGGAGGTGTGGTTGAATGAGCACGCTAGCAGTGATACCAAATCTATGGTTACCATTCCGAATTATATTATACTGTATACTGCGTCGAAGCGGTTCGTCATTACATTGACCCTGCAGAATTTTCTAGGAACAACGTCCTATGCGTCAGTATCTGTGTATGTGGACTCTTCTTATGCATTCCCTAATGTATACATATCAAGTCCACCAACAATTAGTTTAAATCGCTGGCAACCAGTCAATTTATACGCAACAGCAACATTACCGTCGTGTTACAGCAACCCATCTAGTACAAATAATGGCTTTTCGTACTCTTGGCAAGTATTTGACGGAGTGACCGCCACTTCTGTGACATCCGAATCATTGGATGATCGAACTTTGAAGCTTTCGCCCTACGTCCTGTCGCCGTCGAAGATGTACAAAGTGCAAGTGCAAGCGGTGTTACTATCATCAAAAGGTGCCAAAACTGGAGAAATCAAAGGCACAGCGAGCGTGCAAATCAATACTGGCGTTTCTGGTATTAGCGCTTTAATTTATGGAGGCACCACACGAACCATATCAATTTCAGAAGTCCTAAGTATAGATGCATCCAGCAGTTACGATATTGATTTCCCCAGCGACAGCAGCTCAATTTTAAAGTACAAGTGGTCTTGTATTTCTATTTCTCCAACATACGGGCAGTCTTGTCTTGATAGTGTTCGCGTGACTACAGATGCAGTTCTCACCGTGCCAAAAGGAACCTTGACAGCGGGTTACTCGTATTACTTTACTGTTGTCGCGACAAGTACTGTCACCGGAAGTACTGCAAATGCATCTACCACTGTCCAAGTTACTAATAACGATATTCCCGTGGTATATTTTACTAACACTGCTATTAAGTACAATCCTTCCGAGAAAGTTATTCTAAATGTCGAGTTTACTACAACTAATTCGAGAGGTATTCAAGCTTTGTGGCAGACAACATCCAATTATGACTTAGAGCAGTACTCGCTGGTGCCGTTGCAGCGTTCTCTTGACAGTGTCAGTGGAGTTATACAATTGGCATTAGCTCCAGATTCATTGGCGGCAGGAAACTCTTACACATTCCAACTGTATGCATCGTATGATGCAATCGATATTACAGCGGATTCCTCGGCTTTGACCACCGCATCCATAAGTATACTGATGAATGCCGCACCAGTTGGAGGGATGTTTGTGATCTCTCCAAGCACAGGATACGCATTAAATACGACCTATCTTTTCAGCACAAGTCGTTGGCTGGATGACTCCGCCGATTTGCCGCTGCAATATACATTTCAATATTATGCAACGTCTTTCCGCGACATGACTTTAGTGAAAGCCAAGGATCAGTCGACCTACAAATATGCGTACCTATCCGACGGTTGGAGGTTGAGTAGCTACAAAGTAACTTGTTTGGTCAGCGTTTATGATATTTACGATGCCTCAGCGACTCTCACCACCACCACAGTCGTGAAGCCAGTCTCAACCAGTGCATTTTCAACCGCATTGACGACCTTGTTGACCACTGCCGTGAGTAACTCGGATCCATCAACTTTAAATCAAGTTATTTCTGGTGCTACTAAAATTGTGAATAACGTTGTTTGTAGTGGACAAACTCCGAGTGGGTGCGCTGCATTAAAGAGAGAACAGTGTCGATTGACTGCGGATACTTGCGGTCCTTGTTTATCTGGTTATTCCGGTGTTCCTGGTGACAGTAACGATGCGTGCACTTTAGTAAGTACTGCCAAAGAATTAGGTGCAGCATGTAACTCAGATGCAGATTGCTTATCCACCACGTGCTCGAATAGAATTTGCGCTCAGGCTACAAAATCTTGTCCAAATTCATGCAATCTCAAAGGAAGTTGCATTTTCACGATGGTATCTGTTGGGAAAACCGTTACTTCGTGTAATGCGGAAGATAGCGGATGTATTGCAAAGTGTCAATGTAGAAGCGGATACTACGGTCAGGACTGCTCCTTATCATTGTCTTCATTCAACACAGCAGAAACTAATCGTCAAAAGCTATGTGAGAGTCTCAATAGTACGATGAATGTCCAAGACGTAACTGCTGAAGTTGTGCAAACCAGGGCACTAACGGTGTCCGATTTGATGCAAGATATCACCCAAGTCAATGACGACGCACTAGCCTCGTGTGCCGCGGTACTTATTTCAACCATCAAAAATCATTTGGAGTTTATCGGTGGTAATGATGTAACTTTGACTGCCGTTAACTCTGCTTTGTCGAATATAGTGGCAAAAGGGACCTCGCTGTCAACAAGCATGCTCAATGAAATCTCAAACTGCGTTACTCTAATATCCGCGGCTTCTCAGTCCAGTATGGTTGTTGGTGAACCAGCTATATCTCTAATTGATACCAATATGCGTATGTCTTCGGCGATTGCTGCAGCGGGTGACTTACAGTCTCAAAGTTTCTTGAGTCCTCTGTTACTGTACGAGTCAGCCAATGGAATCGTAGCTCCGATTGCTCAAATCTCTGCTTCAAATGAGACCGTTGGTGGAATATTTGGTGTGACGATGGTTCAATACACAAATAATCCGCTTGGTGGTCGCAGCAATTCATCTATAGTAGGAGTCCAAACGAATTATTACCAAGACTCGTACCTCACAGAGGGGCGTAGACTATCCGCTGTATCATACGGCATAACAGTTAAAATCCCAATGGCTGTACCTCTAGTGCTGAAATCACTACAAGTTCAAAAGCTTTCAATTCTGTGCCGCAGGTACGAGACCAATACGTTTGACTTAACTTGTCCTGATGGGTACGTCATTTCCGGTCAATGCCCTGGCACTGAAAAGGGTTGGTTTAATTACACATGCCCTGGATTCCAAGATCTAGCCATTTGCACTAGTTGGGACGAGTCCGCGCTAAGTTTCGTTGAGAATGACGCCTGTAAAGCAACAAGCTATGACGATACTTACACTACCTGCAAATGCGAGACAGCGAGTACTCCGCGCAATAGGCGATCTCTTTCAAATAGTCCTACCAATTCCATCGTAATGCTGTCATCGTCGTTTAAAACTATCGTGTATCCAGTCACATCGGAGTTTTACTCCGGGTCACCTGTTGTCAAAGTCCAGTTTGATGACGTAGTGGTGTCCATGATCGGGTCAATAGCTTTGGTTTTAATTTTAGGCATTATCGGCTTCTTCTTGTTCGATCAAAAAGAATTTAAGATTGCCGGCAAAGATAAACACGTCGAGACCACTCAAATCAGGACGATTGCCGGTTTCTTTGATGGCTTGCTTCCGCCTGAATTTAAAGAAGGCCGTTGGTTTGTACTGTTCTTTGAGTGGCTGCAACTCGAGCACTCTTGGTTGAATTTAATCACACCATATCGTGAGGACAAACAGTTCAGATGTGCCAAGTGGGTACTATGTATGAGCAAGTTAGTGACTTTCCTGTTCATTAATACTATTTTCGCATCCTTATATTACGCGGATGATGGAGTCTGTGAGAACATACAAAGCGAGTCAGTGTGTAACTTGAGCAGAGGACGAGGTAGCCTACGTTATACTTGCACTTGGTCGAGTGAACTTGACTACTGCATGTACAACCCATTGTCCTTTGATTTCATCACTTTGTTCACTATTACCATTGTAGTCACTGTATTTTCAGTGCCAATTAATTCTCTTCTCGATTATCTCATCACCCAAGTAGTGCTGCTGGCGCGTGAGTTGCTCCTTAGACGGTATCAGAACTCCGGTTCCAAGTATGAAAGCAAGAATTTACGTAAGATTGGTGTTTTTGACGGTTTGAAAGAATATTACAAGATTGAAGACGAACTCAGGGACTCTCAGAACAGACAATGCATGTACCATCGCGCTGCTCGGCTGCGCAAATTACAGGAATACACAGATTTTGTACTGCCAACTACTGAAGTTGAATCCCTGATGGCGCTGTCCGAGCAAGAATTTCAAACAACTGGTAGACAGAATCTAATAACTAGTAAGGAGGCCAGAGATGTGTGGGCAACTGCTAACACGGTGCGACATTCCAGATATGGATTTGTTGCGTCAAGTAAAAAAATGGTTTTAAAACGTGTCTTAGGTGCTCGAGCAGATGCAGAAGCAATGAAAAATGAAATTGAAAAAATGATGAAAGACGAAGACAAGGAAGCGTTCATCATGAAGAATTTCGTCGTCAACAACTTCTACGGCTACCAGAAGGTGATCGCCAGCAAGTACTTCTTGGGCAACCATGAAAGCGACGAAGGGAAAGAAAGACGTTTCTTCTTTAGAGTTCTGTACGCACTCATGGTCCCGGCTATTATCATTCTTATGCTGATAGCTATTTCTACGCTGTATATGTCGATAGGCACAAGAGCGTCGGCGATATGGTTGATGGTGACCTTTTTAGCGTTGTTACAAGATATCTTTATCTTGCAACCTATCAAAATATTTGTCAAGTACGTAGTTATCACATCACAAGTAAGCGCTGATGTGCGGCAATTACTCGATGCGATGAGTGCCAGATATATTTCCATCATTCATCGTTCAAGCGGCAATATGAATGATGCCAACTCCCTCATACAGCACTTCAATCCTTCATGTAGACTGGCTCGCATGTTCCCTGGGTTACCAGTGTCTCGCTTTCTAATCGCATTAAATGACTACGATACGCCGTATTTCTCTGTGAAGTACGCAGAGTCAGATGCGGGATCCTATAATCCGATCGAAACAACTATAAATAAATTTGTCGAGACTATTTTGGCATTGCTCAAGGTGCCGTTAATCATGCTGCACTGGCTGCCCATGGATTTGCAAGATTCTATGGTGGAAGTGTGCTCATCATTATTTGGTAACGGGCTCATGATTACTCTCTACGCCATAGGCACTGTGAGCCCACTAGGTGTTGTCGTGCTGATTGGCTGTGTTGTAGGCGCTATTACCTTCCGAGAATATCGAATAAATAATTCAACTGATCATTCGAGGATAAAACTTAAGAGGAAAGTTAACTTGGCACTCTCTCAGACTGCGCTCAGCAACTTGCTCGGTAATGCATTAGGCAAAAAAATTGGCAGTTCTAAAGTTGCTGTTGATAATGGAAAAGACGATGTATTGCTGGAAAGAATAGCTACTAAATTCGAAACAAAATTTAAACCGTCACCTGTGCCATCCCCATCTACGCTCAGCAAGGATGGAAGCAGACACTCACCCGCTCTTTCGATGGCGTCCACCATATATTCTCCGGCTAGGAAAAAGCCAGGTTATTCCCCTGGTTCCCCGGAGTCACTGCGGTCTCGTCAATTTTATGAAAATTCAGAGAGTAAAGAGTACTTCGAAGATGACAGCCCCTCAAGGTATGCGCAGTCGCCCGTAATCAGGACTTTGAATGTAAGCCGCAACAGACTCCCTCCACTCGAAGAACTTACCGCTCAGCAGCAGTATGCACAACAACAACAACAACAAAGTTTTGGTCAAATGCCATTGAAAGATCGTTCAAATAGTCGAAGTCCATCCCCAGAACGAACAGGAAGCAGGTACGACGAGGGCTACTCGCAACCTTCGCTGTCCCCGCCATTCCAGCAGATTGACATCGTGAAGTCGTTGGAAGAAATAGAACGCAAAGTTGTCAATGAATTAGATAGTATAAGAGAAAGCATCGAGGGATCCATTCGAACCAGGAGGAAGAAGCGATCCACGAGACGCGTCAAGACCTCAGCGAAGAAGTATATGTTGGATGAAGATGACAATTCTATCAAAAAACTCGTCAAGAATGAGACTCCTGTTATTGAAGAAGGTTCAAGTGAAGACGAGGTGCCTATTCGTCAGTTGAGATCAAGACGAGGCGATCGACGTTCGAAGCAGATAAATTCTAGTGAGAATGCAGAAATACTTGAAACATTAGTGACACCTAAAGTATTGCCGCCCATTAAAGTGAAGGGACCGGGAGCGACACTTGCGTTAGGAGATGGAATTATTAACACAAGACCAACTCAAGTGCAAAGTGACTCACCCGATCAACCGTTAGGTTATTTAGGGCAAATAGATTCCGCGCCGTCATCACCCATGAAAGTTTCCCCCACTAAGTCTTCACCACCAAAAAGCCCAGCCAAATCATCACCTGTTTTTCCTATGTGGCATTAGCACTTAGCCTCCCGCTGACTGCGCCAGCTTTTGTGACTAATTCGCTCACTTTTCCCTCAATTTGTAATTAAACTTCTCCATTTTGTACTCCATTTTCCACACCTTTTTCAACTTCGGTTCCAAAAAGGAATTCTCCTTCTCCCTCAAGAATATCAGGTTTATGAGGTCATCTGCTTCTTCCTATCTGGGCACAATCCCTGCGACAACCAAGCTGTTGGTAGCAGTGTGCGTTGTTGTGCATATTTTTATCTTTTTAACTTCCTTTCCATTGAATAATGTAGCTATTAATGGTTATTTGGTCTTGTATCAACATGAGTACTATCGTATTGTGAGTGCAGCATTTGTGCACGGTGGAATAATGCATATTGCCATGAATATGTCCTCTTTAATACAACTAGGATCTACCCTAGAAGTCAAATTTGGCAGTTTAAATTTTTTATTGTATTCAATTTGGACGGTGTTATTAGTGGGCTTTGTTTATGTTATCATTAGTTATGTTTTATCTATTGCATTGCAGGACCCCACTAAGCTATATGAAGGCGGAGTTGGATATTCCGGGGTGCTCTTTTCATATGCTATTATTGATTCTTATCACACAACAGACACTGTTCGATCTGTTTTCGGTTTGTTTACAGTTCCAGCGAAAATTCATCCCTTCATATTATTAATATTGATTCAAGTTATCCTTCCAAATATATCTTTCATAGGACATGTGTCTGGAGTGTTGATTGGATTGTTAACAGTAGCCGGGAGTATTCAAATACTACTACCATCGATTGAGTGTTTACATGTATTAGAAAGAAATTATCCATTTCATGCGCTAACAAAACTTGCTCCCTATATCTCATCAACTAATACGACTTTTCAGCATCATTCGTGTCGAGGAATTTCATATGTATCTATTTTCATGACAGTATTGACATATATGTATCACTTTATTGTTCACGTTGTCAACTTCATTTCCGTGTTATTGTACGCTATCTTGCCAGCCTCGTGGACAGAGTTTTTGCGCTCGACATGGCTCGCCATATACACCTCATTTATGTCGCTAATACAGTCCATATACAATCGAACGACGCCATCGTCTAGTACAGCAGAAGAGGAGGGAGTGGTAATGTCAACCATGCACTCATCTCCTGATGGAAGAGGTATTTATGTTCAAGCCTCGACGATAGATGTAGAATCGCCCCAAAAACCAACTGTAATTATGTGAATATCTGTATAATAACAACAAAAACAATATGCTACATTTTACAGCGACTTGTAGTTCGCTATGACTTGCCCGATTTCTGTGAAAGCATCAAGAAACGAATCATTGTCTAGACCACACTGCTTATATTGGTGAATGAACGCACCCGCTTGGTACAGTTGAGCTGCTTTAGTTGCAGCCCTTTGCAGCATCGGCAAAATGGATTGACTATTACTTACTAGGCACGCAGAGCGTTGATATTGATTGGTTACATGAGGCGAATAACAAAATTTGACTTGATTCTCATTAATAATTGCATCAGAAAATGGTATACGAAACTGCAATTGTTGACTTGATTGAGGAGAAGTAGTCGAATGAACGCACTGTAATGCAGCGGCAGCAGCATCAGGTCCATGCAGTGTGAGCACAGAGCCTATACTTTTACTTGTTTGGATACCATTTTTAGCTAAACTTTCGGTATTTACACTGCCTAATCCTCTTTCACATGCACTGCCTTTGATTTGCATCTTTGTTAGTGTATTCACGATGGAAAACCAGGTATCATAAGTAAAATCTACGGAGTCATGTGATGTTTGCGGTGTATTCTTCACATCTAAAAATTTATACCCAGGATGAGAACATAGATGTACAATATCGTCATTAAAATAAGATTTTGTGCGTTGACAAGTTCTGACGCCATTAATTATTTCTGTATCATACTTTGGGAGTAGCATTGGTGTAATATTTGCAGCAATTAACTTATTTATATCGTATAATGTAGGTCTCTCAATTCCTTTCATTCGCTTACACAAATCTTGGGCAACTTCATTCTCAAAAATTAAAACTCCATCACTAGCATTAGCTACTTTGGATAAACATAAGACAGAATTATAATGTTGAACAACTACCTCGCCAAAATGGTACGGTGTAACAGCAATATTAAACAGCGTTATATCACCAAACTCATCCGCTATGTGTTCAGTTACGTGAGTACCAAGGCCTGAGCCTGTACCACCAGCAACTGAGTGTGATACAATGAGCGTTTTTATACCATCGCATTGTTCTATCTCTCTTCGCACCGCATCCATAGCTGACTCCCTGAAGTCCCCTGAATACATGTGATAACCTGTGGCCCAATTATTACCTGCACCGCCATGTCTATACACGATATTATTAGGATCAAACATCCAACGTTGATCAGAGACACTTGACTGTGCCAAGCATTGTGACACAACCTTAGGTTCAGTGTCTAAACAAACAACGCGAGCATATTTTTTATCACGTTTTGTAGTTCGAAAATATACTTCATTTTCATCATTACTATCCTCTAAATGATCCCATAGCGAACCAAGCAGCTCATAGCCCAGCTGGTTGCCACATTGTCCACAATTCACGAAAATCATAACACAACTAGCTCGTTCGTCGATCTCCGCGGCTTCCGCGCAGGGATTAAGAGGTTCGACAAGATGGAATATCTATGTTCACATATACAAATGATACAATTAATCATTAATGGAAGCGGCAGCGTTCCAAAGCTGCATGAGTGTGTGGGGATTATCAAGATCATTTAAATCTGGAAAATTTTCAAAATCTAGATCAACGTCCGTCGCTGCGGCCTCTTTTGTCTCTTCTATTTCTGTCATAAACTTAACTTTGAACTTGTTCTTGGTCTTTTTATACAGCTCCAACTCATCGGATCTCGTTAATAACTCATCACCGTGAGTCCGGTATAATTCCGACAATTCTACTGCAGTGCTAGGAATCGCAACTTTAACTCCATCCATTTGAACCTCTTCACGTCTTTTGTACTTGGTTGCAAATGGAATCTTTTGGTATATTCCGTGTCTATTTCTGTACAAGAAATATAAAATAACAAAAGTCAACGGAAATCCGATAAATGCCATGGTCATGACAACTATGAACTCGTCAGATGTGGTGAAATCAAATTCAGTGGGAGAACGCGTTGGAACTTCTGTCGGCGCGTAAGTACGATCGTATACAAGCTCGTATGAACCGATGCTATTCAACACTGACGTGGTAATATTTTGAAATACAATATTGTTGTATGAAAGCGCGATAGTCTGCAGATTTTGAGAAAATACGTTATTGGTAACAGCAGTTTGCAGAGCAGAAGTTGCACTGGTATATGCATCACTTGGAGTAGAAAAGCCTCCTTTGGTAGCCTGCACACTAATTGTGTACAGCACTCTGGTTGCCGATGTTAATAACTGGCGGCTTTTCATGTCGTTAAGTTGGGAATGATCCAAATTATCTCGTAAATACCGACGATAACTACCATCGACTACATCATTAATAGTTATATCATCAGCGTTTATACTATCGACACTTGCGGCTACAGCTTCCTTAAATATAGCATCTGCATAGGGATCACTTTTAACTATAGAATAGCTTACTCCCTCAAGCAAATGATCAACATCGAAAGTAATTGAAAGCATCTGAATATTAGTTGGGATAGCCGTTGGTGATGCCGATGGTTGAGATGAAGGTACACTACTAGGATTCGATACTGGTTGGGAAGATGGTACACCTGATGGACTGGATGTTGGTTGTCCAGAAGGAAAATTAGTGGAAGGTTTTGAAGTAGGAGCACCTGTGGGTTGTAGTGTTGGTATGCCCGAAGGACGACTGTTTGGCTGACGGGTCGGCTGCCCAGTTGGAACACCAATAGGCTGCCTTGTAGGTTGTCCCGATGGTTGCCTACTTGGTTGACCCGTAGGAGATCTAGTAGGCTGTCTACTTGGCTGACCCGTTGGTACTCTACTAGGCTGCGCCGTTGGTTGTCTTGATGGTTGCCTAGATGGCTGTCCCGTAGGTTGCCTAGATGGCTGTCCCGTAGGTTGCCTTGTAGGTTGCCTAGATGGCTGTCCCGTAGGTTGCCTAGATGGCTGTCCCGTAGGTTGTCTAGAAGGCTGTCCCGTAGGTTGCCGAGTTGGTTGTCGAGTTGGTTGTCTAGAAGGCTGCCTAGTAGGTTGCCCAGTTGGTTGCCTCGTAGGCTGTCGACTCGGTTGTCGACTAGGTTGAGATGTAGGCTGGGTACTTGGAACAGACGATGGTTGACCAGTTGGCAGACGACTAGGTGTACTAGAAGGCTGACCAGTCGGTAAAGATGTGGGCTGTCGTGATGGTTGACCAGATGGTTTACTAGTGGGTTGGCGGGTAGGTTGCCGTGTAGGTTGCCTTGTAGGCTGCCTGCTAGGTTGTCTACTAGGCTGTCCAGTTGGTTGACCACTTGGCTGTCGAGTAGGTTGCCTAGACGGCATACCACTTGGTGCTGACGATGGTCTAGATAAGTAGCAACACTCAATTACATACTGCATTTTCACAGTTTCTTTATAGACCTCAAATCCTTTCATAACGTAATTATTTTCAAATGGAGTGATTGGAGCTTCCAAATCTGTACACGTAACATTGTGATTCGCCAAGTTATACGTAGTAATGTTGAATATTGCATCGAATTCTTCCATAGGAGTTCGTTTCGTTTCACAAGCCATAGATCCGTAGTAATAGCAGTAGTACCTGTAATAAACCGAGAGACAATTTGGAAATACACCAGTCCCGCAAACAAGTTGAAATCTACTCAAAACATAGTTAGTTGGACATGAAATCTTCAGGTCTAACATGTCATCGATGTAGGGTTTAGACGAGGAGACGACGGCAGTTGCTGATTTGTAGGAGATCCCATCAAACAGCGGCGCCGTATTAATCGCATTAACAGCACATGTGTAGTCGTACCGAATCATGGGATATGTTCGCCAATTAGAGTTGTCTAATATCAATTGAAACTGACTTAGTGCATAACTTGAACCACATTCATCCCCGACGATATGAGACTTTAAATACGAAACTTTACCTAAACCGGATGACGCAAAGTCGGTTTCATAATTTGCCGACAACGGGTAAAAATTATTAGCTTCAGTAGGTTTAAGAGTCGGCGAGTGACTGACAAGTGACTTCGATGGCGATTGCGTCGGTTGCCCAGTAGGCTGCTCATTAAAGTAAAACTTACCAGTAGACCAACCTATCCCGTTAAATTTATTGGTGCTAGTCCATCCGCTTCGACCGGTGTAAGTAAAGTACCACTTACTGTCAAGTAAATCGATGCTTATTGAGCCGATGGCTCCAGACGTACTTGTCATAGTAAACACAGTCTCTGTGGAGTAGCCGCTAA
>JACCDO011802349.1_pt1 | contig 14996 bp, 10 predicted proteins | sample 7446101 | NCBI WGS metagenome assembly JACCDO01 (sample SAMN15323440, study PRJNA562643) | freshwater metagenome | isolation source: river surface water | place: USA:Blue River Watershed | collected 2017-08-16
GCCTGCACCAGTGCCACTGGAGGTATCCGTCGAAGACCCTGTGCCTGCACCAGTGCCACTGGAGGTATCCGTCGAAGACCCTGTGCCAGTGCCAGTGCCAGTGCTCTCAGACCCGAGAGGCTGGACGATCTCAGGACCAGAGAAGGGACCACAGTAGTTGAACACATACTCTGTCGCCGTCTTCTTCAGCAGGCGCATTGTGATCGACGCCTCATTGGCCATCGAGAAAGAATCGCCAACAGACAGCGCAGCGAGGTTTTTATCAGACTGCAGGAGAGTCCGCACACCAGCCGCATCCACATAGTAGATCTTCACAACGGTGTAGGAAAGCGGCACACTGAACACCATATTGCCATACGTGGTCACGTTGCCCATCGCAGACAATATACGCTTGCCAGACGGCGCATACTTGCGCACCATGAGCTGGACGGTCTTCTCCGATGCCGTCACGACCTCATCGATGTTCACCTGCATCTTCCCCACACCATCCTCGGGTGTCACACCATACACCTTAACTGGCTCCGCGCTAGTTGTCGTCAAGAATGTCGAGGGCGTCTGGCCGGCCGTGAAGGTCGCTGCCGCCAACACCGCATCAGGCACAAGGTTGTTCTTGCCGCGCGCCCGAGAAGAAGTCGTGGACTCGACCTTATCGAGTGAATCGAATGCCGCACCAGACATGTCGTTATCGCTTGCATCCGCAACATAGGCAATTGAGTTGAACTTCACGAAAGTCGGGTCAGAAGCGCATGGCACGGCCCCACTCCAGACACACGTCGAGTCCGCAGGAATCGTTACTGTTGACGCAGTAGCACCCGCAAGGGCAGTCGTAGTGCCAGCGAAGTCCGCACCGCCCCAGAGCACCTTGTAGCGAGTCCCCTGGTAGACGTCGTGGATATAGGCGGCGAACGGCGTGGTTGAATCCGTCAACCCTAACTGGTCAAACACAGCAGGCTGCATATCATCTGTCACACCCGTGTCGAGCTTGAAGCGCATACCCGAGGCATCATAAATGAAGTAGAACTGGCCGTTCCAGCCGAGACCAGAGCGGTAAATCTTCGTCTGGTTGCCCGTCGCCGTGTAGACCGTCACGACGAGAGGGTTGAGTGCACCAGAGAAGAGGGGACCCGCCGAGAAGACCGCAATATTACCATCGGACAAATAGCGTATAGCGGCGTAGCGCGTGTAGTAGTTGCCGCCATACACAGCAGACAGTGTTGAAGGAGTGCTACCAAACACATTTGCAACGGTGAGACCAGCATCGGTGATCTGCGATGTGAGCACGAGTTTCTCGAGCAGCAACCCACCAATAGGACCCGTAAAGAGCACATAGAAGTGTGAGTCAGTTGTGCGGAGGAGTTTTATAGTAGCACTGCTGGAAAGATTTCTCGTCTGACCGACCGTCATTGAAACGAAGTCGAGGGCACCAGACAGAACAGTGGTGCCACCAACAACATGGCTCATCTTGACGACGTTGTAAATGTTAGGAATTGCCAGCACAACCTTCGCATGCGTTGACGCATCGGCTGCAGAATATGCCACACGACTATTCGAACCGTTGAAACGCATCATGTTCACGCGGAAAGCGAAGCCGTCATATGTCTGCCCGTCCTTGTTCAAGAAGGCCGCCGCCGATGCATCAATACAGATGGCATACTTGTCCGCCGAGCCGCTCACGTTGTCGTAACCCATCACCTTAATAGGGTAATGGCTGGTCGTCTTGAGAATGGAGGGGGCCGAGTAAGGGTTTGCCGCAATGGACGCCTCGGCGGTCGCAGTAGAAATCATCGCCGACGATGTGCAGAGCATAACAGACTCGGTAGAATCCTCATTCTTTTCCGTGCCTGTCACGCTGCCAATCTTCGTCTCCACAATGCCAGAAGTTGTGTCCTCGGTATTCTTCATCTGTGCCATGATTTGCGTAAGATTGCTCGATGGCGTGAAAAGGAGCGAGCCGGCCGACATGACCTCACCCGAGAGACCAGAAGAGGATGTCCCGCTGAATGTGCCAACGAACTCCTTATTCTGAGTGATGTCCGAAATGCGGATAGAGAACGACTGATTAGCCGCAATCTTCGCAAGGTTCAGCACATACGGCTCATGTGCACCATACACATAGAAGCGTGCAGGACTGATGTTGCCCGACGCATCCTCCTTATGGAGATGGAGCCAGATCTCATTCGTCCGCACACCGTGATGGCAGATGTAGTCGAACTTCTCCGCAACACCGTTCGACAGTGTCACAGTCACACGGAGCACGTTGAAGCCGGTCGAGAAGACCACACAGGGGTCGAGAATGCGCGCCTTAAGAATGGTTGTCTGCATGGGGGCGAGCTCGTTCGTCTCAGCTGTCCAGCCACAGAGACGCTCGGCGACCTCCTCAATGGACACACTGGAGAAGGGACCGAAGTAGGTGAAGAAGCGGCGCGTATCAGTCGTCTTGAGCTGCGTAAGCGTGATGCTGTTGCCGAGCGAAATGATTTCACCGTTCGAGACCGTGGTGAGATCCTTCGCAGTTGACAGCGTAGATATGGTGCCGTCCGCTGCAGTATACTTGATATTTACAATCTTAACCGACTTATCAATGCTGAACACAACAGTATCGTATGTGGTCGTGTCGCCTACCGTCGACGTAATCTGCTGGTTATTGGCATCGAACTTCTTGATGGAGAGCGTGGTAGTCAACTCAGGCACATCATTCTTAATTGCAATACTCACCTTGGCAACGCCGGCATCACCGTTCGTAACACCGAGCACCTGGGGGCCATCAGCCGTCGTCGTCTTGAGGATTGGTGTGGCCGTCTCAGGGCTGGCCGCGGCCGTTGCTGCAGCAGGAATACTCGTCTTGGGAGCAACCGCCATGGCCGTGATCGCGCGCTCAACCTTCTCTAACTGACTAACCTGGGGCATAAGTGCAGTAAGATTTGCGGAACTCAGGGTATTGGCAATCATATCATTGTAGACAGCAGCAACGTTTGGCAGTATACTGAAGAGAGTTCCGCTAAGATCACCCGTATCCGTGCCAATACCAGTCAGGACACTGGTGGCCGTGCCAGTCCATGCTGTGAGATACCCAGTGCCATCATCAATTGTGTTGCTCGCATTAGTAGCGTAGCCAGTGAGTTCACTCGTGTTGGTGTTCGTGAACACGTCCGTGCCGAAACCGGCGTTTGTTTCACCAGTTCCACTGAAGGTCCCACCAGTATTAGTGGTCATTCCTGTGGTAGAACTAGTGCCATCGATGGCAGACCCACTTGAGTTTGTCAGAACGCCAGTGCCCGCGTCGTTTGTATCTACATTGGTGCCGTTAGAGAAATCGCCTGTGCCTGAAGTGACACCTGTGGCTGTGTTTGTGCCGATACCAGTGCCCGAGCCGGTTGCAGCAGGCTCAACTCGGAGATTGAGATAAGATGCTGAGCCGGCGCCGTTTGACGCAAGGATGTCGACGATACCCTCTGCGACAGCGGTGATTGTGCCAGCGGCCGCATCGATGGTGACAACTGTTGCGGCAGAGGCAGCACCTGCAAGGGTCCGCACATTGACAATCTGCCATGAAGTCGAGCCACCGTTGACCTGAGTGTAGGTGAAGAGGATAGGTGTAACATCGCCAACATACATTGTCCCGTTTCCAGTCTGGCCGTCAATCTGAACGACCCAGGAAGGTGCAGGACCACCAGTGCCGGCACCCGTGCCATCACCAGCCGTCGATGAACTAGTTCCAGAGCCAGAGCCAGTGTCAGCACCAGTCCCCGCGCCAGAATCCATGCTGACTAGCACGCTCTCGAGGGTGCCCATAACAAATGCGGAGGTTGCATCGGTCGCAGTGAATGTAACCGTGCCCGCGCTGACAATTGTTATAACACCTGTGGCCGAATCGACGGTCGCCACACTGGGTGCCGACGAAGACCATACAGGAGTTCCCACGCGGAGACCTGAGCCAGCACCAGGATCAGGGACATTGGTATCAACCACGCTGATTGTGTATGACTGGCCGTTGTAGAGAGTCGATGGGGTCTGTGAGCCATTTATGACAACATTTGTGTATGTTGCGGTGCCGCCGGCGCCACCTGTTGCTTCACCAGTGCCAGAACCAGGGCCCTGGTCAGAGGGAGGACCCTCGCCTGTGCCACTGCCACCGCCAGCACCTGGATCACCGTTTGTGTCAGATGAAAGACCAGTATTTTCAGAACCGCTGCTGATTACTTCACTCGAAGTCTCGGACACACCAACGGTGATTGTCTTGGCCACCGTAACATCATTAATTGTCAACTTCAGGCGGAATGTGCCAGAAGATTCCAGGATTGTAAGGGAACCCGTATTATCGACCATTGCGACAGTTGTAGCCATACCACCAATGCTGCCATCATCAACTACCCACACAGGATAGCCATTGCTATAAACAGGATATGATGATGAACCGTTTATAGTGTATGTGACTTGGACTGGAGGATTTGACGACGAAAGTGAGGCGGCACCCACAGTGTCAATACTGATTGTGTCGCTAACAATCGTGATTGTTGCCGATGTAGCAGTTTCACCGTTCACATAAGTTGACCCAATAACAGTAACACCATCTGTGTCATATATTTGCGTAAATGTCTGATACACACCTGTAACAGTGAATGTTGTTCCAGCAGTAAGCGACGCCAGATTGGAAATCTGGACTGCATACCCAGGTGTGCTAGTGCCACTATTTGAAAACGTAACTGATGGAGAAGAAGCAGTCCACATAATCTGGTCAGCAATGGGGTCGGATATTGTGACATTATCCAACTTGAACCCAATACGATCAGTTGCAGTCCCCTTCATGATTGACACTGCGCCAGAGACCGCCGTCTCAGTAAAGTTCGCATCAGTCGCATAGACACCGACTGCAGGTGCAGCGAAAACCCCCTTGAATTCTGCGATTGCCTCTGTGAAATACTCCGCCCCCGCATCAACACCATTATGCAACACCCAAGAACCACCCGCCTCCTCGCTACCGACGAGACCAGTCGATGCACCGAACTGTATCCCAGACTCCTCCTGCAGGAAGCGGAGCAACTCGGCGACACCCATCTTCCCTAAAAGAGAACAGACGAGGAAATCAAAATGCTGCACACCGAACTTCGCAAGAGCCTGGAAAAATGCGGGTAAATAGCCAGCCGCGAGTCCACGCAGTTGCATATTGTGGACAAGGAATGGACCCATCTTTGCCGTGAAGTGAAGCCCGGGCTCTACTGTGCCGTGCTGTGCGAATGCAATTCTCTCTACACGCTCCCCTGCCGGACATGCATCCATAATCTTCTTCAAAAGTTCGAACATACCGTCATGCTCGTAGTCAACTTCCACATAAATTGACTTACCAGCCGATGCGCGCTCCAGCACAGCGCGATCGGTAATTCGCGAATCAACCAGCAGAATACGTGTCATGGTTGGTTGGTTATAATTAAAGGCAACAAAAAATATGTAATTTTTATTTTAAACACACATACATCCATACATGTTGTGTGCATTTAAGGGGGATATTTGCACCGGCCCAAAAATTTGATTTTTGGCGCCGGCGCACCCCTAAATGCTGGATTATATCCAACTACAAGCCATACAAGCCATGTCAATAGCTGCCCGCTTTCAGACCCAGAATTACAAAACCGGTGGATATATATCATCGGACGACCCGCGTCTAATTGACGACGGTTATGCACCATATATTGAATCCCCCGCCGCTGTCGACCGTGCCCTGCCAGGGGACTTTGTTGAATTTGAGTTGGCTGCCCATACATGCACTCTTGTGCGACGGACCGCTCATCCTGCGCTGGCAGGAATCTTGGATGTCTGCTCAAAGACCATTTATGGATTGACTAGCCGTCACGTGCCGATTTACTTGTTCTATCCGTTTGACAAATCATATCCCCCATTTCGTGTGGGATGTTCTACAAAAGACCGCACACGCAATAAAGTTGCCGTCGTCCGTTTCGATGATTGGCCACGGGGTGACACATTTCCCCGTGGGAATCTTGAGCGAATCATCGGGGAGGCGGGTGATCTGGATGCCGAACTGGCTGGGCTGACCCATTATGCTAATCCGTATTGGCGGCCTGCTGCTGCGCCTACTTCTGCGCCTGCTGCTGCGCCTACTTCTGCGCCTGCTGCTGCGCCTACTTCTGCGCCTGCTGCTCCGCTGACCCCAGCATCCGAACCCCTAACTGCAGTTAGGGATGTGCTCGGTCCAGATTGGTGGACCATAAATATTGACCCTGCTGGTTGCAAAGACATCGATGATACGCTGTCTTTCAGGGCAGTCCCAGACAATGACCGAGCCTGGGAAATCATCATCGGTATCGCCGATGTTGCCGCGGCAGTCCCACCAGGATCGCCCGCAGATAAGGCGGCCGAACTCTACGCCGAGACCGTCTATTCGCCCGCCGGCGAGGCGGTAAAACCAATGCTCCCGTCGGCACTTAGTGAGGATACTTGCTCCTTGCGTGCGGGCACTGAGCGGCCAGTTGTCGGACTCCGCCTAGTCTGGGACGGTGAGCGGATTTGTAATGACCCGGTGTTTGGTCTATATACAATCACCAATAATTCCACATATACGTATGAAAATGTGGCAGCGGCTGCCTTACCTGTTGCTGCTCTGCCTGCGGCCGACGCCGGCCCCACCGGTCCAACCCTCGCATCCATCCTCACACCCCTAACTGTATTTATTGAGAAGGACGCGGCTCATGCGGAGGACCCGCACAAATGGGTCGAGGCGTGCATGAAATTCTACAATTTGCGCGCGGCATTCTTACTGTGGTCACACGACAGCGGTCTTCTTCGTGTAAATGACAGCACCGATTATAACTCGCGTGAGCGTATGAAATCCCACAATTATGCACCAAATTACGACCGCGCATCGCCTGCATATTATTTGCCGGCCAGACCCGGTCAACGCAATGATTCACATTGGTCCATTTGTAAAGGCGGGCCTGTGCTATACTGCCATGCAACATCTCCTATTCGCCGCTATGCCGACCTGGTCAATCAGCGCGCCCTGAAGGCAATTATCGAGGCGGAAGCGACACGGGTCCCCGGAAAAATCAAGGCGACGGCAGAAAGCACACAGGCGGAACATCTGAATAAGCGGCAACGCTCCATTCGCCGTGCCAATAAGCGCGCGACCCTCATAACCTCCCTAATTGCCGGCCCTGCAGTCGTCGAAGGCACTGCCATTGAATATATGTATGGAAAAACCAGCATTTGGATTCCCACTTGGCACACATTTGTCCGCTATAATGGCGAAGTTCCTGTCGGTGAGACAGCCCGCTTCCGATTCTTCGCCGACCTGAACAAGCCGTCTTGGAGCGACCGAATTGTCATTGAAAAAGTCGCCGAGGCCTAATAGATATGGCTGATACTGTGACCGACCCGATACCAGATGAGACGCCCGCCGCCGTGCCTGTTGACCAGGCAAATTTTATACAGAGTATATTAAATTTTTTCCGTAGTGTGCTTAATATATTTAACTATATAATCGAGCAAGTCGGCCTCAAATTCGACATTGACCACTTCCAGTTTGCCTTTATCCTAGTTCTCCTGGGAGCATTTTTCATGGTCCTCCCTGTGTTCACCGACGCTGAATGGCGCACACGGGTCCGCCGCCTCAGCCCTTACAACCGCAAGTAGAGCGAATCGGGCACCACAATGTCGCGCACCAGCGTGCCCCCGACAGCATGCAGCCGCTCCAGCATTCCTACATCATTCCGCAACGTGGCCAGTGCAATCATCTCCTCAACTAGATTCGAGAGTTTCAGAATCCCCCGAATAAAGTTGCCCTCATAGAGTCCGAAGTCCGCGCAAATAGTTGCCGCCGCCTCACCGGCCAACCACCGCGCAGCCACTTCGACCCACATAGGAGCCGTCGACCAGTAGCCGGCCGGCGAAAGCAGACCGGCCGCACTCTCGGCCAGCCGCCACTCTTCAGCGGCTCTATCCAGTGTTTCACATGCCCACCTAACTGCATTGTCAACATGAATATCGGCAATGGTTGGGTCCTCCTCACGGCGCTCCCCGTCGGCCATGAAGAGAGCAAGCACACTCACCACATCGGCCCCCGAGAGGTCGCCGAACACACCGCGATCATACGCCTCGACCATCAGCAGCGGATGCCCCTCATTTACCTCCGTCGCGGCCTCGCCGCGTGCTGTCAAGCGAACTGCATCGGCCTCCTGGACAATATAGCCGCGCCCCTCCAGGAAGGCCAGGCGGCGCCCGAGAAGCGTGGCCGGATCAGCCCGCACAACCGCCATCTCCTCTAATTGCCTTTCCAGAGCGGTCCGTGCACCAACCAGTTTGTTATACTCGGTCATAGCCGCAAACGCCTTTTCCCAAGCCGGTCCCACGTGCTTATTTTTCCAATGGTCGAGGGCGCGCTGGGCCTCCTTGCGTGCGGCATTGACAGTCGCCTTCACGCGTGTTTCCAAGTCGACCCGCACGGCCAACTCCGCAATTTGTGCTGCAGTTAGGGGGAGTGCGTCGATTTTGGCCTGCACCGCCGCACACTCGGTCTCGACCTGCACCTCAATGCGCCGCTGCTGCTGATACCAGTAGGACCGCTCCAGAATATCGCGCCACCGTGTGGTGCCTCCGTGGAATGCTTTTAGGATGAATTCGTAGCCGAATTCCATGCGACTATTGACCTGGGGCATACCGCTCTTCATCATGCGGTGCATTTCCTCGACGGCAATGGGTTCACGGGCGGGCAAGTAGAGGACCGTGCCGAGAGCGTCGAGGCCACGGCGACCCGCGCGACCGGCCATTTGGAGATACTCGTCGGTGTGGAGGACACGGAGCCCGAGCGACTCGTCGCAGTATTTCTTCAGGTCGAGGAAGACGGCGGTCTTCGTGGGCATATTGATGCCGACGGCGAAGGTCTCCGTGCAGAAGAGCGCCTTAATATATCCCTTACTGAAGAGAATCTCCACCATCTCCTTAAGGACTGGCAGGAGGCCTGAGTGGTGATATGCGATACCTTTCAGGCATAGTTCGCGGATCTGCCAGTATTGCTGGACATTCTGGAGGGTCTCCTTATGGGTGCGTAGGTGATAGTCAATGATGTGGCGGACTGCGGCGGCGTCGCTGCTGTCGATGAGGGCGCCTTCCACATTGGCCGCATAGCGCTCACAGTCGCGCCGGCTGAAGACGAAGAAGAGGGCGGGGAGGAGTTCTTTGGCCGCGAGGAGTTCGATGGTGCGATTCAAGGTGTGTTCGAATGCGGCTACACGCACTTTACCTTCGAGGCCACCAGGGGTGTCTTTGGCGCTGGCACGGGCCTTGAAGTCTTTGGCGGCGGCCGCGTGCGACTTCCGATGAAGTAGCCAGTCGCGGTATACTTTATCTTTGAACGACTCCTGGGCGTCCATAATTGGTCGCAGGGTGCCGATAGTGCCGTCTTCCTGGAGGTCCTCCCACAGCACATAATGAGTCAGGGGGACTACACGATGGCTCGTGGGGATGAGCCACATGGGCCGCTCGCGAATAGTGGCAATCCAGTCGGCGAAGAGGTCAGGGCGGTCAATGGTAGCGGACAAGAGAATGAGGCTGACTTCGGGCGGCAGCATAATCATAGTCTCCTCCCAGACCTTCCCGCGCTCCCTGTTATTGATGTAGTGGCACTCGTCGAAGACGACGGCGTCGAGGCGGTCGAGGGATAGACTGGCAGTTAGGCCAACGCCGGCGGTGGCTGTGCCGGCCTTGTATAGGAGATTGCGCAGAATTTCTGTGGTCATAATGACGATGTCGGCATCGGGCATGAATTTGATGTCACCGGTCATGATTCCTACGCGGGCCTCTGGGAAGGCTCGAGTAAGGTCATGGAATTTCTGGTTACTGAGGGATTTGATGGGGGTTGTGTAGAATACGCGGCGACCGGCGCGGAGGGACTCTGCGATTTGATACTCGCCGACGAGGGTCTTACCTGAACCGGTCTTGGCCGTCACGAGAACATTTTCGTGGCGGCTAATTGCGGCAATGGCCCACCGCTGGAAGTTGTCGAGGGGATAGGCGTAGACTTTGGCGGGGTCTGTAGGAAATCCATCAGCTTCCGTGCATGGCTTGGATGTGTCGACGATGTGGAGGTGGGGGCTGTGATTAGACATTGTAATGGCTTGTGTTGATTGCAGTTTTCACTTCGTCGGCAGTGTAGGCCCGCTCTCTGAGTGTCTTCAAATTTCCCAGTGTGCTGGTTGCAGGGTGCACATGTATGGTCTTGTAATATTTATCCATAACGTTCTTCCAATTAGGGGGTATATGTATAAATACATCTACTAATGGTGAACTTGTCCGCGGTTTGCTTCCAGTGCCAATTGCATTTGTCAAATCACTATCATATACAAAAATATACCGCGGCAAGGTAGCACCATAGCGGGCTTCATAGTTAATTATATTTTTTTTTACTTTTTCGGATATATATTGGACAATTTCTGTTTCTTTGCGTGATGCATTTGTCCGATTAAGCGATGGATCCCTATTGTAAGGTCTGCGGTGCGTATGACGAATAATAGAGGGGCTGCGTGCGCGCCGATTAACAATACGTCGCATTGCGTGGTAATTTCCAAATGGGTCTTCGGTGCGTGGTGATGACATATAATTTAGAGAGTTTGGGCCATTATTTGAAACTGCCCCCAGTTCTATATTTGATGTAAGCCCTGGAAGATGGAGGGGACGTCTGTTGCGACTGCGACTGCGACTGCGGACACGGCCAGGACCGCCCATAATAGCACGCGTTTCATAGTTGCGTGCGCGCATTGCATTATTTGCTGCACGGCGCCCGCGTCGAACTGTGTTATTGGATATTGGTGCATGGTCCGCATTTCCAAATGCAGCCGCCAGGGGTATTGCGAGATGTTTATCCATATCTACATTTAGCCCATATTATACGCCATACATGCGGCCCGGAATTCGGCTTCGATGTTCCGCCCACTCGCCATATTGATTGTCTGACGCGCCGTCTGAATTGTCAGCACCCAGGACGCATCTGCGCCGCCACCCCGCCGCTCTAAATGCATCATTTCAATGACCTTGAATGGAATCATATAGGACTTCGCCCCGCCTGCAGTTGCAATGCCGAGTGCATGTGGAAATACTGTTATATCAAGACTTGGAGGCGGAGGTGGTTGCACAGGCGCGGCAGCGGCTGCCGTGGCATTTGGTGTTATTTCTACAGACATTCTTTGCGCGCCAAACGCAAACTCTCTAAATGCATAGCGCGCGCCGTGTTTATATCAGGCGCCAAAGCCCGGGCCCGGGCAAAGTATAAAGTTCTCCACCGCACACCCTAATAGTAGTATGCTGGTGACTTATCACAATCCCCACATAACCTGCTCTGGATCACTCGGACTCTCCGTCGCACAGCCTTGCACGACCAACCCGCAGTCCGCGTTCATATTTGCACGTGATATTCGAGCAATTCAATTACGTGGTGCGGAAATCATCGTGCGTCAAGCGGAGGTGATCTACCAGTTTGTCTTTAGTAAAGAATGCGATGCGACGGCCACCTATGATAAAGTTCTTTGTTGCCTGGGAGCCGGCGGCTGCCCCTAAAGTATTCTTTTTCGGCGCCATCCCCGTAAAGAATCTCACCCTAAAGTATATGCCACCATGATACGCCCTATGTCTCTAAAAGACTTTCCTGCAATACTTGCACTTTACCTAAAAACTTTTCCCGCAGTCGATGACGCCGACTTTACTACCGCCTGGCAGCACCGACACAAATCCAGCGCGGTATACTTTAGCGACACCGAGCCGCGCACTTTAGCCGGCTTCGGACTCGTCGCACCTTCCAAAGACTACACAACAAAACTCTGGTTTATTACAGTTGACCCCGCACATCGTGGTGGGGGTGCCGGCACACGACTCCTAACTGCAATTATGGAGTCATGCGATACACTCGCACTGTGCCCTGTGAATGAAACGCCTATTATCGAATGGTATAAGCGGCATGGATTTGTTATATCCCAAACAATGCCCTTTATACACCACGATATACCTATCCATACAATGGTATGGAATCGCGCAACGAGCTTGCCAAGAACCGTAAGTGAGGCGAGCACGGAAGTGAACACGCCGGTTTCACGGGCCAGTTATGGAAGTGAACTGGATGCGGATGAGGCGTTTTTGCTGATTGCGTAAATTTGACGCGGGTTAGCTTCGCTGTCTTTTTGGGGTGCAAGCCAGAATGTCAAGGAAATATGCGAAAGTATATCCTGAGGAGGTCATATTGCCGGTCTGGAAACGGGCGGAGTTGGAACGTGACCCGAACTTTAAGGATCTTCATGAACAGGTCGCGGGAAAATCGATGGCGCGCGGTCATTGGTCATACCCGCGGGGCTACAAACTGACTATTCGCGAACAGGCACGACTCCTAAAAGCACACTGGAGGGAGAACCGGGTGGCGGCGACAGAAAAAATATCTACACAACAGGCTGAATTACAGCATGTTGTGCAGCAGAGTTGTGGTTGTTTTGGTCGTTAAGGGGTTGGCGGAGAAGAGCGGCTCCAGTTTAGCCGAAATTTTTGTCGCGATGGGCCAGATAGCGAATCTCCTCGGGGCCGACGAGGCGGGTCAGGAGATTCAGCCCATCGTTGGCGCTGAAACGGGCGGAGTCCTCATTCCATACATTAATGACATTGAAACCGCGCTTAGGGGAAATCGTGACAGCCATAAGTTTATTTGCGGGGTCGGCTGTAATATTACCCATCATGGCACCAATGACATACTTATAGAAGATGTCGGCTGCATCCTTGCGACCAATGCGGAGGCTATAGGAGCCACCGCGGATATTGAGTTTATTCTCCCACAGGGGTGGGGCCGGGTCACGCATGAAGAAGAAGAACCCGTTGAGGAACGCCTCATCACTAATTGCATCAACGAGGGACCAGAACTCGGTCCACGTGGAAATCGTGGCGATGCTTTTATATGTGGAGGGAGTCCAGCGATTCTCCTTGGGCGAGTGATACCAGAGCGTCCAGGATCCTGAAGGAATAGCGTCGGTCATTTGGCTTGTAGACATTGGTGCCAAATCTACTGTAAGAGTTGGCATCAATTTTTAGATGGGCCGGGTTGGGGAGCGCACGGCTGGCTGATTAGTCGACTGCGTCCATATCAACGGTGGGTGCGAGGATTTCCTTGATTTGCTGCATTGTTGCGATCGTTGTGATTGGAAGAGGATATTGCTCGGCGAGGGCGAGATTTGCAGTTAGGAGTGCGGCGAGGGTTTGCGTGGGGACGGCGGACTTGGCAGTCTCTTCCGTGGACTCCTCTGCGGTCTCCTCGGTTGCCTCTTCTGTGGACTCTTCCGTAGCCTCCTCGGTATCCTCTACAGTGCCCTCCTCGGTGGACTCCTCTGCAGCCTCTTCAGTGCCCTCCTCGGTGGACTCCTCTGCAGCCTCTTCAGTGCCCTCCTCGGTAGTCTCTGACTCGCGCTCGGATTCAGAGCAGCGCTCGGATTCAGAGCAGTTTTCTGACTGCGCGACTGGAGTATACCCGTTACCGAATGTGCTCCAATATGCAATACGGTCAGTCGCAGTTGTAAGACCAACCATAAACTGATACTCGTTGCAGTCGTTGCTCAGAATATTCATCACATTCTCCTCATTGTCACCTCCAATAAACCACGCATGGGACTCCGTAATACTCCACGCCGACAGCAGTTGCTGTGGAGAAGGCCACACAACACGCCCCGCTGGCATATAGAAACGCTGTTCGGTGATAAATTCACTCAGGTCATGCTTTCTCTCACCATTAATGAACTCACACATAAGCCATGGCATATATTTAGCACGCGAGCACGTCTCTGCCTCACCATGCACCCATTCACGTGTGCGCGCGTAATAGACCCATTCAACGGTGCTGTGGAAATCGCGGTAAGAGTTCGTATAGCGCATCTGCACAGGCACAGACGAACCCTTGTAGAAAATCCAGGCATTGTCGAGACCGGTCATAAATGCAAATGACGCGGCAAATGCATCAGAGCAGTAGCGCTGAATGTAGTCAAATAGCGACGCGGCTGCATTTACGAGTGTCAGCGCAGACAGCAGCATATAATTTTTAATGGCTGTGCACATTCTTTAGAGAAGAATCGTGGAGACTATTTAGGCCGGTCGGTTTACGCACACTTAATATCAATGCACTCGACCTCTGTATCATAAGGTCCACATTGCATACACTGGGGTTTGCATTCAGGCTCACAAGGAGGTGGCCGTGGTGGGGGACAAGCGGGGCGTGACGCACTCGCACTTCCACACCTAGGGAGACCGGTCGGTGCCGTGTCGCCACCCGTAAATATTCCAATAACTAGACCGATGACCCAGAAAGCAACGGCCACACCGAGCGTAAGCCAGGCCGCACGCATTCCTAATAGCAGGTTTATGAGAGCCATAACAAGGGCCAGTGCCATGAAAAATATGGCGTTTGCACGCGGGTTTGTGTTGGCTATGTTGGTGAACTGTTGTGCCGTAAATATGCCAATTAGGATAAGTATAGATAAATAGGTCGGCAAATACGGTGTCATACTACTCTAATTGTTTATTTCTTTGCAAACAGGTGGACCTTTTTGGTCTTGGGATCATACGTCCCAATAGGGTCGGTGATTTCGAGTTCGAAGTCGTAGGTGTAGACATTGTTGTGCTGGTCGCGCAGGTAGGTCCCCTCATAGCCGTATTCGAACTCCTCGAGTTCGAGTTCCTCTGTGGAGGCATCCTCCACGACCTCCTCCTCAACAACCTCTTCCTCAACGACCTCCTCTTCCTCCACGACCTCCTCCTCCACAACCTCCTCCTCAACAACCTCCTCTTCCTCAACGACCTCCTCTTCCTCGACGATCTCCTCTTCAACGACCTCCTCTTCAACAACCTCCTCTTCCTCGACGACCTCCTCTTCAACGACCTCCTCTTCAACAACCTCCTCTTCAACAACCTCCTCTTCAACAACCTCCTCTTCAACAACCTCCTCTTCAACAACCTCCTCTTCAACAACCTCC
>JACCDO011996030.1_pt1 | contig 14996 bp, 21 predicted proteins | sample 7446101 | NCBI WGS metagenome assembly JACCDO01 (sample SAMN15323440, study PRJNA562643) | freshwater metagenome | isolation source: river surface water | place: USA:Blue River Watershed | collected 2017-08-16
AAACACAATCAACCACAGAAGGAGAACAAGTGTCAGACACTACCGTTCCAGAAGTTGCTCCTGCCGCAGAAACGGTAGAGGCTGCAAAGGTTGAAGTTAAGGCTGCAACAGCACCTTACATTTCAACAACTGTTCGTAACCCAATCGTTGATAAGGCTTCTTATCTCGAGCACTCAGTCCGCGCAAAGCTAGGCAACGAAGAATCACGTACCTACGTTGCAGCAGCGGCAGATGTCACAGACAACGCAGGTCTCGTGCCTACACGTCAGTTGACTACAGTCATCAACGGCATCTCAAACGCAGATCGCCCAGCAATCGACTCAATCTCATCTGGTGCTCTTCCAGATGCAGGTATGACATTCGAAATCCCTAAAATCACAGTTGCTCCAACAGTTGCAATCGCAGCTGAAGGTGGAACACCATCAGAAACAGATCAGAACGCTGCATTCGTTTCAGTCGATGTCAAGAAGTACATCGGACAGCAAACATTCAGCCTTGAACTTCTAGATCGTTCATCACCAGCATTCTTTGCTGAACTTGTTCGTCAAATGGAGTTTGCATACGCAAAGGCTTCAGATGCAGCAGTAGTTGCAGCTCTTATCGCAGGTGGAACAGATGGCGGAAACCGCTCAATCTCAACAGGTGCAGATGTAGCAGACTTCGTTGCAGATGCAGCAGTTTCTGTATACAAGGGAACCCTTGGATTCGCACAAAACATCATCGTATCTCCAGAACAATGGGGCGTATTGATGGGCTTGGTCGATTCTTCAAACCGTCCAATCTTCCAGCAGACAATCAACCCACAGAACGCAGGTGGAGATCTAACTGCAACAGCAATCCGCGGAAACCTTCTCGGACTCAACCTACGCGTTGACCGCAACCTCACAACAGGTTCAGGACTTGGCGATAACACAATGATTATCGTTAACCCAGATGCTTACACCTGGTACGAGTCACCACGTCTATCACTACAGACAAACCTCATCTCAACAGGTCAGGTTCAGGTTGGCTACTACGGCTACGGCGCAATCGCTACCAAGCTTGGTGCAGGCGCTTACCGCTGGATGGTTGCATAACCCACACTAATCATGGGGGAGCTGCTGCTCCCGGTGGCTCCCCCAGCCGTTTAACGAGAGGAACTAGAAATGGCCACAATAGTTACAGCAAGCGAACTTCGCTCTGTCCTTGGCGTTTCTAGTTCCCTCTACAGCGACGCTTATTTAACAGATGTGATAGATACGGCTGAAGCTGTAATTTTGCCAATGCTTGTTAAATATGCAGTAGCAATTGATGAAGTAGAACTAGAAGCAAATATCGCCACTTATAAAACAGTCGGCATGAATCAATTCTCAGCGGGTCAGAGCGTAGTCATCACAGGATGCGGCTCCCCATTTAACGGAACTTTTACAATCTCGGATTCTTATGATGATCTATTTACTGTCGCTATTACCAATGCGGATATTGAGCCAAAGAATGTCATTCCTTCTGGGCTCGCAACCCTTTCAGGTGCCGCCACTTACGTTGGAGTCTCAGCTGTAGAGTCAGCAGTCTTGGCAGTATCAGTAGAAGTGTTCCAATCTCGCATCGCTCCAGGCGGTCAGATTGAAGGAATTGACTTTACCAACGTTAGCCCATATCGCTTAGGGCGCAGCCTCTTTAACCGCGTATCAGGTCTTCTAGGGGCGTATATCGACACCGATTCAATGGTGCAGTAAATGCCTAACACGATTCTCGATACAGTCCGTCAACCACTAGCCAATGCTTTTGCTAACGTAGCAGGCAACGTCTATGCCTACGTCCCAGAAGCGCCTATGGTGCCATTTGTCGTCACAGTGCCGGATGACCCATACCTCGAACTTGATACCATTAATAAGTCAACGCTTCACATCAAAATCAATCTTGTTATCTCAGTAGCGGTTGCCTATAACAGCAACCCTGCCTCGCTCGACAATCTCGAGCAGCTTGTCATAAGTGTTCTGAAGGTGATCCCAGCAGGGTACACAGTCGGAGCGGTTGAAAAACCAACAGTCACTCAGGTCGGGCCATCTAATTGCTTGGTCGCAGATATCAGAGTTTCTACCTACTACACACAAACAAACTAAGGATAAATAATGGCAACCACAGTAATCACAGGTCGCGATGTTTCTCTATCTTTCACAGGTGGAACAGATATTGACGCACAAGCGACTTCAGCAGTTCTCACAAAGACAAACGTTCGCGAGACATACCAGACTCTCGATGGCGAGGCTTACAAGACTGTAAACGTAGAAGGAACTTTTGCTCTTTCTATGCTCGCAGACTGGGGCAAGGCTAACTCTGTATGCGAGGCTCTTTGGACAGCAGCTGAAACACCAGATACAACCATCTCAGTAACAATGACAGCCGCTACAGGCGCTCAGTTTGTCTTCCCAATTCTTCCTGAATATCCAACAGCAGGAGGCGCTGGAACAGACGCACAGACTGTAGACTTTACATTCAAGATTGCAAAGGGCGAAGTCACCGAGACTTTCTCCTAAGCCAATAGAAACGGGAGCACAAAATGCAACAGCAAATAACAATTAAATATATAGATGGATCCGAAACCACTTACATGGTTCGACCACCAGATTACGCCCGCTGGGAAATGACCACTAAAAAGGTCATCTCTCAGTTTGGCGGAATGTGGGACATTCTTTATGTAGCACACAGCGCCATGAAGCGTGAGGCAGGCGGTAAGCCAACCAAGACACTTGAAGTCTGGATGGAATCGGTTGCAGATGTTGAAGTAGGTGAAGGCGACCCAAAAGTCATCCAAGAGGAAGCGTAAGCCGACTCTTAGTTGAACTGGCAATAGCCACACAGATTCCCATGAATCACTGGCAAACTGCCGAAGATATTCTTACAGCTATAGAGGTACTGGAGGCTCGGAATGGCGGATGAAGTAATTGCATTCGACAAGACCGAACTTCGACAAGTCTTCAAGGCTCTTAAGAATATGAGCGAGGAAGCCAACGAAGAGGCCAAGCGTCAATCAGGCGCTTTGGCTGAATTCGCTAAAGCTGAAGTAATTCAGAAGGCTAATTCTCTTCAAAGTCGTAAAGTCGCAGGTCGAATCGCTGAAGGTTCTCGAGTAAAAAAGTCGAGTCGCATAGGCGAGATTACCTACGGCTTTGCTTCGCAGAAGTTCTCAGGTGGGGCAACCACTAGAGATATCTGGGGCGGTTCAGAATTCGGATCTAATAAATATAAGCAGTTCCCAGTGTGGTCTGGCCGTCAAGGTCGAGGCTCAAAGGGATGGTTTATCTACCCAACGCTTCGCAGGATTCAGCCTGAAATAGTTGCTAGATGGACTGATTCATTTACTAAGATTTTGAAGGAGTGGGGCTAATGGCAACAGGTACTAGAGCGTTAACGCTTAAACTCCTTGCTGACGTTGATAACTTCACTAAGAACCTCGACAAGGCCGATAAAGACGTTGCTACTTTCGGCGATAAAATAAGCAAGTTTGGCAAAATGGCTGGCGCAGCCTTCGCAGCTGCGGGAGCAGCAGCCGTCGCTTATGCAGGCAAATTAGCCGTTGATGGGGTCAAAGCAGCCATAGAAGATGCCGCCGCGCAGCAGAAGTTAGCCCTTACTTTAAAGAACGTTACAGGGGCTACAGAGAACCAAATAGCGGCAACTGAAGATTACATAACCAAAACATCTCTAGCCTTTGGCGTGACTGACGATCAGTTGCGCCCTTCTCTTGAACGACTATCTCGAGCTACTGGCGACTTAGAAAAGGCTCAGAAATTACAAACTGTAGCCATCGATGTTGCGGCGGGTAGCGGTAAAACTCTCGAAGCCGTCACAAATGCAATGGCACGCGCAGCTGAAGGTAATACAACCGCCCTTGGCAAGTTAGGCGTTGGGCTCACATCTGCTCAGCTGAAGACCATGAGCATGGAAGAAATTACTGCTAAGTTAGCAGATACCTTTAAAAACCAGGCATCAACCCAAGCAGATACTTTCCAAGGCAAGATGCAGCGCCTTCAGATTGCTTTCGATGAAGGCAAGGAAACAGTCGGAGCCTTTATTCTTGATGCTATTACGCCGATGGTTGAAGTTATTGTTAAGAACGTAATTCCAGCCATTCAGGACTTCACCAGCAATATTGGAGACAAACTTCAGCCAGTCATGAAGATAATCCAGCCAATCATTAATGGCCTACGATCTGCCTTCAATTCAGTCCGAGACTCTTTGGCTCGTAATAATGATGAGCTACAGCCTTTTTATAACTTCATGGTGGCAATCTATAATTTTGCAAAAGATTATCTAGCACCAATCTTAGGCAAAACCCTTGGCTTGGCTTTTGAAGGATTAGGCAAGATTATCGGTGGCGTTATTGACGTATTTGCTGAATTGTCTCAAAAGATTGGCGCTATCTACGACAGAATCAAAGGAATTATTGATGCCATTCGAGGAGCCGGTTCAGCTGTAAGCAACTTCTTTTCAAGTGCTTCGATGGAAACAGGGGCAACCTCACCAGCAGCGCCAACCCCTTCAGCGCCTATTGCTCCAGCACCAACGCCAACAGTGCCTCGCTATATTTATGCTGGCATGGGAACTACAAACATCACAGTAAATGGCGCTATTGATAGCGAATCAACTGCCCGCCAAATAGTTGGAATTCTTAATGATTCCTCAGCTCGAGGAACCCTTGGCGGAGGCTTAATCTACGCATGACCGCCTACACTCCGACCTATAAAATTCAAGTTGATGGCTATGAGGTCACAGATGTAACAGTGGCTAATTTGACCATTACTTCAGGCCGCACCGATATTAACCAGCAACCAGTGGCAGGATACTGCCAGTTGCAGTTAATTAATTTTGACAATAGTTCCTATGACTTTACAGTAGGTACAAGCCTTTCAGTTCAAGTCACAGATTCAACTGACGCCTTTGTGCCTATCTTTGGTGGTTATGTATCTGACTTTACAATTCAGGTTAATCGCGCAGGATCTCTTGGTTATACGACTACAGCTACCATTACCGCCTTAGGCGCTTTATCCAAACTACCTAAGATTATTGATCCTGGAGTCTTGTCTCAAGATTATGATGGAGACCAGATTTACACACTTTTATCGGGTTACCTACTAGGCCAGTGGAGTGATGTTCCGGCTGCTGAGACTTGGGCTAATTACAACCCTACAGAGACTTGGGCTAACGCAGTTAACATTGGTTTAGGACAGATTGACCAACCAGGTGATTATGAACTTATTGCTAGATCATCTAATAACACTGACCTTTATTCACTTTGCGCCGATATCGCGAATTCGGCTTTTGGGGTTATTTACGAGGATGCAAACGGCAACATCGGATATGCCGATGCAACTCATCGACAAGATTATCTAGTCAATAATGGCTATACGACTTTGGATGCTAACCACGCCAATGGCGTAGGTTTAGCTGCGACTACTAGGGCTGGTGACCTGCGAAACAGTTTTACCATTAACTACGATAACAACGGCAACCAGACATATACAGCCACCGACCCAACCAGCCAAAGCCTCTTTGGAGTATATGGCGAAGAGTTCACTTCCCGCATTAAGCACACCTCAGATGCGGAGGCTTTAGCCGATAGATATATCGGTCTTCGAGCCTACCCGTACCCTAAGTTTCAAAACATTACCTTCGTACTGGGCAATCCAGAGATTGACGATGCAGATCGTGATTCTCTAATTAATATCTTTATGGGTCAGCCAGTGTGGATTCAGAATCTACCGCCTAATATCACTAATGGCTCATTTCAGGGTTACATCGAGGGCTGGACGTTTAGAGCCAGCCTCAACAATCTCTCCATAACTTTTAATGCTTCTCCAGTAAGTTTCTCTCAACTTGCTGTAAAATGGGAGCAGGTAAATGCGGCAGAGACTTGGAACACAATCAACACCAGCCTAACTTGGCTTGATGCGATAGGAGTAGTAGCGTAATGGCAACGACCACAACTAACTTTGGCTGGGATATTCCTCAGTCAACAGACCTGGTAAAGGATGGCGCAACTGCTATCGCTGCTCTAGGCCAAGATATTGACACTGCCTTAGTTGACCTCAAAGGTGGCACTACAGGGCAGGTATTAGCCAAGGCAACTAACACAGACCTTGATTTCACTTGGGTTGCTCAAGATGATTCAAACGCTATTCAGAACGCTATTGTCGACGCTAAAGGCGATCTCATCGCTGCAACCGCAGCTGATACACCAGCACGTCTTGCAGTAGGAACTAATGGTCAAGTGTTGACAGCTGATTCATCAGCAGCAACTGGCCTTGCTTGGACTTCTCCAGGTGGTAGTAATTTTGTCAAAATCAGCACTACTTCAATGTCAAGCGTGAGCAGCCAATCAGTCAACAATTGCTTTAGCTCTACTTATTCTTCATATTTGATTGTTTTTATCGGGTCAATGACAACAGGGTCTTATTTACATTTTAAACTAAGAGCATCTGGCACAAATTCATCGACTGATTATCGTTTCTATATTCAGCGTCAATTCAGCACCAATTCAACCCAAACTTATGCATCTAATTCTGGCACCGAATTCGAGATTGCCACAGGCGGCGTTAACCCTACAGATTTCCGCATTGTCATGGATGTAATCGATCCATTTACTGCCACACCAACCGGATTAATTAGCCAATCTGCAAACAAGCGCAGTACTACAGATGTGATGACTACTCAAGCAAATGGCGCACATATTGCATCAACTTCTTACGATGGATTTTCAATTATCCCTGATGCTGGAACAATTACAGGTTCAATCGTAGTTTATGGAAGGACTGCATAATGCCAATCACAATCAACGAACACGATGCAATTACTGATGAATATACTTCTCGTCCAGCCACAAAAGAAGAGATTGCAGAGCTAGAGGCTACTGGCGCTGCCAAAGCAGCGGAAGAAGCCGCCAAGGCTGAAGCACGTCTGAATTTATTGGAACGCCTTGGCATAACTGAAGAAGAAGCAAAACTGCTGTTGGCATGACTCCAAAACTATGCAAAGCAGGCTGGCAGTTTCGTGAACAGGTCGACCAGTCGTTCCCCGATAGAGATCGTGGTAGTGATGGCTGGGTGGCCGACGCGAGACATGTTCGTAAAGGCAAGTCTGATCACATCCCTAATGAACGCGGCTGGGTATGCGCTTTGGACATTGACAGAGACCTTGCAGGTAAATCGGGTAAGCCAGACCTCATGCCTGATTTGGCAGATCAGATTCGTCAAGCTGCGAAGCGAGACAAAAGAATCAAGTACGTTATCTTTGACGGACGAATTGCTTCGCCTATCTTGGGCTGGCGCTGGAGAACTTACAAAGGATCTAATCCGCATCGTAAGCATCTCCACATATCTTTCACTAAAAAAGGCGAGACAGATGGCTCGTTCTTTAATATACCGATGATAGGCGGAAACGAATGAATATAAAGAACCCAGCAATCCTCACAGCAGGCGCATTCCTAGCAGCTTGGGGTGCATCTAACTTTGCACTTGATTATCGCTCAGTCCTTTGGGCTGTCCTAGCAGGCGTATTCGGTTACGCGACTCCGAAAAAGTGAGCGCGGCAGACCTTGCATCTTGGGCTGTAGCGGTAGTTACAGTTCTAGGCGGCTTGGCTGCATATACGCAGTTCATGATTAAACATTATCTATCTGAATTGAAGCCGAACTCAGGCTCGAGCTTGAAAGACCAGGTAAGCCGATTAGAGGCGCGTGTCGATACCATAATCGACCTGTTAGGTAAGTAACACTTATCCCATGGCAAGAAAACGACCAGTCATAGACTTAGATACTTACAGCGCCTTGGATGCTTATTGCATAGCGATGAACGAGTATTACAAGTCTTTACGCAGAGCAGGATTTACAGAGACTCACGCTTTTTGGCTTTTGTCGGATCGTGAATCTTTTCCGGACTGGATTATCCCTAACTTGCCTAACCGCATAGACAATATCCCCTACGAAGATGAGGATGACGATTAAGCGAATCGTAATACTTTCAGACTTGCAGGTTCCTTTCGAGGATGTGCACGTCACTAGAAACATCGCTAAATTCTTACAGACCTTTAAGCCAGACCAGACAGTAACCATTGGCGATGAGATTGACTTTCAGACCATCAGCAAGTGGTCAGAAGGCACTCCACAAGCTTATGAGCAGAGCCTTGGCGATGACCGAGACAGATGCGTAGAATTGCTTTGGGAACTGGGTGTTACTGACTGCATTAGGTCTAACCACACAGATCGTTTATATAACATCATTATGAAGAAGATTCCATCCTTCCTATCTTTGCCAGAGCTGCGCTTTGAGAAGTTCATGAAGTTCGATGAGCTTGGCATCACCTTTCATAAGAACCCAATGAACATTGCACCTAACTGGATAGCAGTCCATGGAGACCACACACCTATAAAGCAGCTAGGGGGCTTATCAGCCCTTGAGGCAGCCCGTAGGCATGGCAAGAACGTTATCTCTGGACATACCCATAGGGCAGGCCGTAGCGCCTTCACAGAGGCCTCTGGAGGCCGTTTAGGGCGTGTTTTGCATGGAGTCGAGGTAGGAAACCTAATGGACTTTAAACAAGCCTCATATACCAAGGGAACGGCTAATTGGCAGCAAGCCTTCGCCATCATGTACATTAAAGGCTCAAATGTCCAAGTTGACCTAATCAACATCGAAAAGAACGGCACTTTTATTGTGAACGGCAAGGTTTATGGACGCGCCCGCTAGTATCGCAATCCCCTACATGGAAGATGAAGACCCATCTCAGATTGTTATAAGACTGTTATCTAAATCTGGCGGTTGCCGTATCCATCTCATGTAAAGTTCTCACAAGTCAGAAATACTGACGGAACGGGAGCATCATGAATTCAGATCATTTAATAATCTCCATGCTAAGCCTTGGTGGAGTTTTTGGCTTTTTACTGGGATATGCCAAAGGGCATGAACATGGCAAGATTCAGGGCAAGATTAACGCCCGCCGACTAATCAAAGCTCAGACCCAGCACCAGGTGAATCGATGAACGCTGGTGACTTTCTTACTGAAGCAAAAGCAATCATTCAAGATCGTGGAATGGACTATGGTCACCCAACAGACAATATGTCCAGAACCGCATCCTTATGGTCTGCATATCTCGAAATGCCAGTTACTGATTACCAGGTGGCGATGTGCCTTGCGCTGGTCAAAGTCGCTAGATCAATGGAATCTGGAAAAGTGGACAATTACATCGATGGAGCTGCGTACTTCGGTATTAGTGGACAACTGAGAGTTACGGAGAATGAGCTTTATGTTTAACTTAGAAGATTACGAGACAGTGGAAGAACGCCTGATTAAGTTTTGGAAGGAACATCCTGATGGCCAAATACATACGAAGCTTGTGGCTTCTTCTCCTACTCAATACATCGTTGAAGCTAGTATCTTTCGAACTGAGGCTGATCCTAGGCCTTGGACGACTGGCCTTGCTGAGGAAACAGTACAAGGTCGTGGAGTTAATGCTACTTCTGCCCTTGAAAACTGCGAAACAAGTGCGATTGGCCGCGCACTCGCAAATGCAGGTTATGCTACTAAAGGAAAAAGGGCGAGCCGTGAGGAAATGGCGAAGGTCGCTAAAGGCGTAGAAGTCAAGCAGACCATCGAAGCCACTAAAGCCAAAATGGCTGAAACAGCAAAGGAATATGTCCCAGTACCAAAGGAAGATGATCTATGGGCGATACGACCAGCAGAACCAGTTCAGACTATGGAAGGAGCAGTCGAGATGGTGAAATCAATTCTTGGTGGCACAACGGATTCGGATGTACAGCGTTGCCCTCATGGGGAAATGGCTTGGAAAACAGGTACTACGAAAGCGGGCAAGCCTTGGGGACATTGGCGCTGCATGAATCACATTCTGGGAGAAGCTGAAAGATGCGAACCTCGATGGTACGAGATTGATAAAGAGACCGGAACCTGGAAGCCACAGGTGAAAAAATAATGGGACACATTCAATTTATGAACCAGGATGGTGAATGGGAATCATTCCCTACAGCTGAAGAAGAGCAGAATTTACGCGATAATGCAGCAGCCCTTGAAGAACTGGGCTACAAGCTCATTTGCCAGATGTGCAATAGTGTTCCCAACTGGAATCAGATTCGAGAACGTTGGTTGCTCAAAGAGTGGACTTGTACAAAATGCCACACAGTTAATTCTGCTGGTCGTGCGTAAGGCTATAGTGAATTTACTATAATGACACGACACAGAAAAGACCGAGGCTTGCGAACCGAACGAGTGGTTGCAGCCTATCTCTCGCAGTGGTGGAGAAGCGCAGGTGTCGGTCGTGGTGCTGGAAAAGATATAACCAACGTCCCGTTCGACGTTGAGGTTAAGGCTAGATCGGCGTTCCAGCCCCTAGAGTGGTTGCGCCAGGCCACCAAGAGAGCAGGGGGCAAAGAGCTTCCTTTCGTGGTGTGCCGCATGAATGGTCAAGGTGAAGATGCTTCTGAGTATCTGGCCTTTATGCGATTTGGTGACTTGGTTCAACTACTTCTACCGATTTACGGAGATATACAGACAGATTCTGTACAATTAGAGCCTGAAAGATGCACACAATGTGGATCATGGAAACTAAAGGACGTCCCATGCCGGACATGCAAGGTATCTAATGCCAATCTATGAATTCGAATGCACCAACGAGGACTGCGAGGCTAACTTGCGGTACGAGAAGGAGTTCTCAATCAATGAACCACATGATCCAAAATGCCAGTTTTGCCATAGCTCGATGCAGAAGATTTATTCAGTTCCAGGTATCCAATTCAAAGGTTCTGGGTTTTACTCAACAGACAATTAGAGCGACACGCTCATCGCAAGGATTACAAAATATAGGCTCTGACCTGCGGTTTTGTGCTTCTAATATCAAATCCTATTTGACACGTTCGGTACACTCCAGGCTAGAGCCCATCAAGGGCTCACAGCGGGCCGCTTCGCGGAAAGCCCGCTGGGTAGCCGCCGTTATTGGGATATCTCTGTCTATGCAGGCTACTGCAGTAGGACAGGGCTCAATAGATCCTTATCATGACCTTAAGTCATTAGCTGATTATCAATTAACTGATAAGCAATACGATTGCCATAATGAGATTACTTTTAGAGAATCTAGTAATCGAATAGATGCTCGAAACGGATCACATCATGGGTATTACCAGATACGTAATGAGAAGCTGATAAATGCTCCATATGACTACCAATTCTACTTTTACTGGAAGTATGTCCAACATCGATATGGAATTACCAAGTATGATGAGCCTGATTATTGCAAGGCTTTACATCATTTGAAGACAAGAGGTTGGCAGTGACAGACCAAGAGTGCAAGCACGACATATTCGTCTGGCACACGCCAGAGGTTTATAGCTGCATGAGATGCCATAAGGCTATGTTTATACAGAACGAAATGGGCGAGCAGTGAGAGGCTTGTTCTGTTGGTTGCTGGGTCATAAGTACCAGCACATTAACTACGCCTCGATTCATTATGCTTATTGTGATTACTGCTTGAAGAGTGTCTATGTCAAAGCTTAAGGACAATGGATCAACGTCAGCATGGCGACGTATCAGAGAACAAGTCATTCGACGAGATGGCTGCTGCCAAATGTGTGGCACTGAGGAACGCCTCAGCGTTGACCACATCGTGCCAAGGGTGGCAGGTGGTACGGATAGCCTGGATAACCTGCAAGTATTGTGTTCATCATGCAATAGCAGCAAGGGGGGTAGGTTTTTTGATAGGCATAAGACACCCCCGACCCTTCATGGTTCTTTTTACCCCGAAAACGCCTCAATAAGCCACTATCGGCTTGATTCGGATGAGAACCAGTCATGACGGCTGAAAACGGCTCTATCGGGCTTACAACGGCTGAGGAAGGGGTAGTAGAACCGCGTTATGGCTCTCAGGTGCCTAGAATCCGGTCAAAACCCTTAGATCTGCCTACTCGAGGCGATGAAATGATTCAGTTTTGCAAAGATATTGGATTCCCGTTGCTTCCTTGGCAGGAGAATTTAGCCAGAGATTGCCTGCGTTATAAGCCAGATGGTCGCTGGGCGCACCCGTTAATTGGCATCATGTTGCCACGCCAGCAGGGTAAATCTACCTTTATGGCGCTTAGAATTTTGTTTGGGATCTATGTTCTTGGCGAGAAAATGCACCTTGCTACAGCTCATAAGTTGACCACATCGAGCGAAATCTTTTTCAAGGTCTCAGAGATTATCGAGAATAGCCAGATGCTTTTAGATAACTTCGCCAAGAAGTACGAATCAAAAGGATCGCAGGAGATTCGGTTCAAGAATAAGGCTCGCTATCTAATCAGAGCCGGAAACTCAGCTGCTCGAGGTATTGCCGCACCGGATGTAATCCATATTGACGAGCTTCGCGAATTTGACACAGAAGATGTTTGGTCATCGATGCGTTTTACCCAGATGAGCAATCCCAACCCGCAGGCCTATGTCTACTCGAACGCAGGCCATGCCAATTCGGTGTTATTGCTCAAGTTCAGAGAGCGCGGACTTGCCGCAGCTGAAGGAGCCGATGATTCTATTGGCTGGTTTGAATGGAGCGCCGAACCTGGTGCGGATATAACCGATAAAGATGCTTGGTATCAAAGCAATCCGAGCCTTGGCCATACAGTTCATGAGGACAACATCAAGGACAGCCTTTCGGATCGTGAAGATATATTCAGGACAGAAGTTCTTTGCCAGTTTGTCTCGATGATTAACCCAGTTATCTCAGAAGCCGAATGGAAGAAATGCAAGGTCGAGAATCTGCCCCAGTTGGATGTTGAAAAAGATACTTGGATGGCTATCGATCTAAGTCCAGACAGAAAACACGGGTCGCTCGTTGCCGGCCAGCGCCTTGATGGCGATAAATTTATGGTCAGCCTTTTGCATACTTGGTTTAACCCAGTTAACCTCGACGATAAAGAGATGGCTAACGACATAGCCTTCTGGGTTCGTAAGTTTCCAGTAAATGCTGTGGCCTATTCCAAATCGACAGCCTCAGCAGTTGCGGCTCGATTGGCTCCAGCAGGAATTCCTATCCATGAGATTACAGGTCAGGAATACCAACAGAGCTGCGATGAATTCGTATCGGCAGTTTCAAGCCTTCGCCTTGCTCATGGTGATCAAGAGGAATTAACTAAACAAGTTCTTAGCGCTGTTAAATTAACTCGAGGTGATGGCGGCTGGGTCATGGGACGTAAAGCCAGTGGCATAGTTTGCGGCGCAGTTGCTTCAGCGATGGTTACTCATTTTGCGACACGCGCTGAATCAGAGGTTGACATTCAGATAGGGTAATGTCTAGGCGATAGCGTATAATATGTCCAATGGGAATCCGGGACATTTTTACATCTAAGCCAGCGGTTGAAGTTACAGTCGATGCGGCTGCTGCTCCTGCGCCTTTTAACAATACAGCTTCTTTTGCGCCTTTCATTTTTACTCAATCGGTAGCCACACGCCAGCAGGCGATGGCGGTTCCTACTATCGCACGTGCTAGAGGAATCATCTGTTCAACACTTGCTGGGCTACCGCTTGAGCAATATTCAAAGCTCGATGGATCACATATGTCGACTCCAGCAGTAATCAATCAACCAGACCCACGCGTTCCTGGTTCAGCAATTTATGCGTGGCTGGCTGAGGATTTATTTCTATACGGAATGGCTTATGGCCAAGTCCTTGAGCAGTATGGGGACACAGGAAGAGTTCGCTCATGGACTCGCGTTGCACCAGATCGCGTAACACCAAAATTAAATTCTAACGAGACCGAAATCGTTGGATATCAAGTCGATGGTTCGTTCGTTCCTAACCAAGGCGTTGGTTCACTCGTAGTTTTCTATGGCCTCGATGAGGGATTACTTAATCGTGCAGGCCGCACTATTCGCGCAGCTCATGCACTCGAGCAAGCCGCTGAAACTTTTGCCAAAGAGCCAGTACCATTACAAGTTCTCAAGTCAAACGGCACTAACCTTCCAGCAGAGCGTATCTCAAAACTTCTCGAATCTTGGAGAACCGCTCGCCTTACAAAGTCAACAGCGTTTCTAAATGCTGATGTTGAATTGCAGGCGTTGGGCATCGATCCAGCCAAATTACAGCTGAACGAGGCTCGTCAGTACGTCGCTCTGGAATTGGCTCGCGCCTGCAACCTTCCTGCATACTTTGTAAGCGCCGAAACTACCTCGATGACTTACAGTAATAGTGTTTCAGAACGTCGTTCGCTGATTGACTTTTCCATGAAGCCAATTCTTACTGCCATTGAGCAGCGCCTTTCAATGCCAGACTTTATCTCTTCAACCGGAGAAATCCGCTTCAGCCTAGACGAATTCCTGCGCTCTGATGCTTTGCAACGTGCTCAGGTCTACGAAATTCTTAATCGCATCGGCGCTATGAGCGTTGAACAAATCCGCGAAGAAGAAGATCTAATCGATAACAAGGAGACACGATGAAGATAACGATGCCAGTTGCTATTACAGCAGCGGATGCAGAATCTCGCATTATCGCGGGTCGTATCGTTTCATGGAATGCTGAAGGTAATACCTCAGCAGGCCGAACCATGTTTAAGCCAGATTCAATCACCATGGCAAAGAACACCAAGTTGGTTCTACAGCATGACACCACTCGCCCTCTTGGCAAGTTAATGTCATGGGAACAAGATGCTAATGGCATCACAGCAGAATTTAAAATCGCTAAGACCACTGCCGGCAACGATGCCCTCGAAGAGGCAGCAACTGGTCTTCGTTCAGACTTTTCAGTAGGCGTAGACGTACAGGCATGGGATAACCAAGATGGCGTAATGGCTATCAGCTCATCCAACCTTGTAGAAGTCAGCCTTGTCACAGATGGCGCTATTCCAGGTGCCGAAGTCGCCAAAGTAGCGGCAGAAGAAACCGAAGTTTCTGAGACAACTCAGGAAGAAACACAATCAACCACAGAAGGAGAACAAGTGTCAGACACTACCGTTCCAGAAGTTGCTCCTGCCGCAGAAACGGTAGAGG
>JACCDO012348767.1_pt1 | contig 14996 bp, 14 predicted proteins | sample 7446101 | NCBI WGS metagenome assembly JACCDO01 (sample SAMN15323440, study PRJNA562643) | freshwater metagenome | isolation source: river surface water | place: USA:Blue River Watershed | collected 2017-08-16
CCCGAAAAAGAAGAAGAGCGAACTCCTGTATCGGGTAGAACTCTTGATTTCACTGTTACGCTAAAAAACGTTAAAGAAAAAATTCTTCCCGAATTAAACGACGATTTGGCAAAAAAACTTGGGCCTTTCGAGAGTTTTGAAAAACTCAAAGAAAGAATTTTAACGGATATTAAAAACGAAAAAACCCAACGAGCTAGAACCGAGTCTACTGAGACTGTGGCCGCATGGTTGTTAGAAACAAATCCTGTTGAAGCACCCGCAGTTTTAGTGAATCAACAGCTTGAGCAGTTGGCCATGGACGCAGGTATGCAACTTGGTCAAATGGGTCTAGATCAAACGCAAATTGAAGCTCGATTGAAACAATGGAGCCCCTCGATGGAAGAGAAAGCGCAAAAACAAGTTAAACTTTCTCTGCTGCTAGGCGCAATTTCAAAAGCTGAAAGCATTAAAGCTACCGATGATGATCTCCGACAAGAAATTACTCGCATTGCTATGCAAACCCGTAAGGCTCCAAAAGATGTCCTTGAGGATTTTCAAAAGCGTGGAGTTATTGCGGGCTTAGCTCGACAAGTCACGGAGATGAAAACCTTAAAGTGGATTGTCGACGAAGCTCTAAAAGCATAGAATAAAAACAAGAGGCCAAATAGTCTTTATTTGGTCTCTTAGTTTGTTTCTAAACTGAAAGGGAGCTTAACAACATGTCGTCTTACCTCAACATTCCTTTCGTAGTAGAGAGCACTCCTAGAGGCGAACGCTCTTACGATATCTATTCGCGTCTTTTAAAAGACAGAATTATATTTCTTGGAACTGCAATAAACGATCAGGTCGCCAATGCTGTTATTGCGCAGTTGCTGTTTCTTGAATCTGAAGATCCCGAAAAAGAAGTTTTTATTTATATAAATAGCCCCGGCGGTAGCGTAACTGCAGGCCTAGGCATTTATGACATCATGCAGTACATCAAGTGCCCCGTTTCGACTTATTGCACAGGTATGGCTGCCAGCATGGGATCGCTACTGCTTTGCGGTGGCAGCAAGGGCAAAAGGTATGCTTTGCCAAATTCCAGAATAATGATTCACCAACCTTTAGGAGGCGTTCAAGGCCAAGCGTCTGATATTGAACGTCACGCGAAAGAAATTCTAAGAACAAAACGTCAGCTAATGGAGATATACTCTCGACATACGGGTAAACCCTGGGAACAAGTCGAAAAAGACTGTGACCGAGATAATTTTATGACGCCACAAGAGGCCAAAGAATATGGCCTCATCGACGAAATTGTGACGCATAGAAAGTCTGGAACCTAGGATATCCTGAGGGTGTATGAAAGACGAAAGATGTTCATTTTGTGGTAAAAATCACCGCGAAGCAAAGAAACTGATAGAAGGCCCATCTGTCTACATTGGATCGCAAATTTATATTTGCGATGAATGTGTGAGTTTGTGCGGAGATATCATTTCGGCAGAAACTTCTCGCGAGGAACTTAAACAAGGTCTTTCGAAAGTTCCAAAACCTTCAGAAATTAAAACCGTTTTAGATGACTACATTGTTGGACAAGAAAGAGCGAAAAGAATTCTTTCGGTTGCAGTACACAATCACTACAAACGTATTTTTAGTCCTAAATCGTCTAGACCAGACGAAGTAGAAGTTTCTAAATCGAACATCTTACTTATCGGGCCCACGGGTAGCGGTAAAACTTTATTAGCTCAAACTTTGGCTCGAATTTTGAAAGTTCCATTTACTGTTGCAGATGCCACTTCTTTAACTGAAGCGGGATATGTTGGTGAAGACGTAGAAAATATCATTTTGAATCTTCTTCAAGCCGCCGACTGGGATGTGGAAAAAGCTCAAAAAGGAATTGTTTATGTCGATGAAATCGACAAAATTGCCCGAAAAAGCGAAAACCCATCGATCACACGTGACGTTAGCGGTGAAGGGGTTCAGCAAGCTTTGTTGAAAATTATCGAGGGAACCAAAGCGAATATTCCTCCCAAAGGCGGAAGAAAGCATCCTCAACAAGAGTTTATACAAGTTGATACAACCAACATTCTATTCATTTGTGGTGGTGCATTTGTAGGCCTCGAGAAATACATTGAATCGCGTGGCCACACCAAGAGCATGGGAATTGGTGCTGCTGTTAGTGAAAAGAAAAAGAAATCTTCGGGCGAGCTTTTTTCACAGGTTCAAACTGAAGACCTTATGAAGTTTGGTATGATTCCAGAGTTTTTAGGTCGTCTACCTATGGTTGCTACACTGGAAGATCTTTCTGAAGAAGCCTTGATGGATATTCTTGTTAAACCCAAGAACGCCATCACTAAACAATACAAACGTTTAATGGAGATGGAAGGCGTCACTTTAGATTTCGATCAAGAGGCCCTAAAGGCTGTCGCCAAAGAAGCCATCAAGAGAAAAACAGGCGCTCGAGGATTGCGAGCAATTCTTGAAAACGCAATGTTGGACGTGATGTTTGAAATTCCATCAATGGTAGGAGTAAAGACTTGTAAAGTCACTGCTGAAACCATTGAGAAAGGCGTTAAACCCGCAATTGGCTATGAGCCAGTGCAAAATAACGCCCCAATGTCGGCAGCAAACTTGGTGAACAAAAAAGAAAGCGCCTAATTTTTTTCGCAGGTCGTTAGCGTCATAAATTCGAGTTGTTCTATTAGAACATTCGCGAGACAATAATAATATGACGACAAACACTAAGAAAAAAACAGGGTCTAAGTTGGCTTCTAAACCTAAGTCCTCTAGGTCACGAAATTCTGAGTCTCAGTCGAATATAGATCAAACGGCCAAGCAGGTCGTACCTCTCTTACCACTAAGAGACATAGTTATTTTTCCGCACATGCAAGTTCCGTTTTATGCGGGCCGTGAAAAATCCATAAATGCGCTTGAAGCGTCCATGAAAGATAAAACAGACATATTGCTTTGCACTCAGACAAACGGAAATACCAACAATCCGTCTTTTGAAGAAATATACAAAGTTGGAACTCTAGCTTCTATTTTGCAACTCACAAAGTTGCCCGATGGAACTTTAAAAGTCATCGTTGAAGGCAAAAAGCGCGCGCGCATTTGCAACTATGTCGACGATTCTTCTTACATGCTTGTTGAAGTCGAAGAAATGAGTGAAGAGCCCGAAAACAAAATTGAGGCCGAAGCGCTGGCCCGCACTCTCAGACAAGCGTTCGAATCGTATGTCAAACTTAACAAAAGAATCTCGCATGAAATTCTTGTGATGATTCAATCCATAGACAATCTATCGAGATTAGCCGACACAATACTTGCGCAACTGAATCCTAAACTCGAAGAAAAACAACAGTTGCTCGAAACTGGCGATCCCCTGCCAAGAATGGAGAAGATTTTTAGTTATCTCCAACAAGAGATTGAAATACTACAGGTCGAAAAACGCATTCGAAATCGCGTTAAAAAACAAATCGAAAAAGGTCAGAAAGAATACTACCTAAACGAGCAGTTAGCTGCGATTCAAAAAGAACTCGGAGAGCGCGACGAGTTTAAAAACGAATTAGCTCAAATAGAAAAGCAAATTAAAACTGCTGGCCTAAGCGAAGAAGCTGCCGAAAAAGCGAATTCAGAATTAAAAAAACTTCGCATGATGTCGCCCATGTCGGCAGAAGCTACTGTAATTCGAAATTATCTAGATTGGATTCTGACCATGCCTTGGAAAGAAACCACTACAGATAATCTAGACCTAGTTCATGCACGAAACGTTCTCGACGACGATCACTATGGTCTTGAGAAAATTAAAGAAAGAATTATTGAGTATCTTGCCGTTCAAGCTTTAACCAAAAAACTTAAGGGGCCTATCCTTTGTTTTGTGGGACCTCCCGGAGTTGGTAAAACATCTTTGGGCGCGTCGATTGCAAAAGCTATTGAGCGAAAGTTTGTTCGTATAGCTCTAGGTGGAATGAGAGACGAAGCCGAAATTCGAGGACACAGACGAACCTATATCGGCGCTATGCCAGGTAAAATTATTCAGGGTTTAAAGAAAGCCAATTCTAGAAATCCCGTTATGCTTCTCGACGAAATCGACAAACTTGGGAGCGATTTTAGAGGCGATCCCTCGTCTGCTTTACTTGAAGTGCTCGATCCTCAGCAAAACTCAAACTTCAATGACCACTTTTTAGAAGTCGATTTTGATTTGAGTCAGGTCATGTTTATTGCAACAGCAAACTATCTTGGCGGCATTCCTCAGCCTCTTATGGACAGGATGGAAATAATTCAGCTTTCGAGTTACACCGAAATCGAAAAATTTCAGATTGCCATGAGACATTTAGTTCCAAAACAACTTGAAAATCATGGGTTAGATTATAAATCCGTACATATTGAAGACGGTGTTGTCACAAGTCTTATTCGCAACTACACCCGCGAGGCGGGCGTGAGAAACCTTGAGCGAGAAATCGCTACGATTTCGCGTAAAGCCGCAAAAAAATATGTCGAACAACCTCAGGACAAAAAGAAACCCGTTGTCGTTAAAGACGCCGATCTTGAAGACATGCTCGGGCCCCACCGATTTAAATTTGGTGCTGCCGAGTCAACAAATCAGGTTGGAGTCACAACGGGATTGGCATGGACAGAAGTTGGTGGCGACACTTTAGCTATCGAAGTCACAATTCTACCCGGCCGAGGAAAACTCACAATCACAGGCAAATTGGGTGATGTCATGCAAGAGTCAGCACAAGCTGCCTACAGTTATGTGAGGTCACGAGCTGCACGCCTAGGAATTCCGAAAGACTTTTACGCTAAAGTGGATATCCATATTCACGTTCCCGAAGGTGCAACTCCCAAAGACGGCCCATCGGCTGGCATAACAATGGCCACATCGCTAACCTCTGCTCTTACCAACAAGGCCGTAAGAAAAGATGTCGCTATGACCGGAGAAATTACCTTGCGAGGAAATGTGTTAGCGATTGGTGGTTTAAAAGAAAAATTACTAGCTGCCCATAGAGCTGGAATTACAACGGTTATTATTCCTGAGGAAAACGTTAAAGATCTTTACGATGTGCCAAAAGAAATCATGGCCGAGTTGACTGTTATTCCAGTTAAACACGTTGATGAAGTTCTTAGAGTGGCCCTAGTCCTCGAAGACAAAGATCCTTTAACAATTGAACTTGGAGAAATTAAAAAAGCCGTTCGAACAGAGGTTAAAAACAAGAAACCTCAGGGCCCAGCCCCAAAGAATTTAATGTGATTGTTGGAATTTGATAGGAGTTAAGGAAATGAAAATTGATATTGGAATCGCAGAGAGCGAAAGAAAACTTATTGCCGATGGACTGGCTCGCCTCTTGGCAGACACTTATACACTTTATTTAAAAACACATAATTTTCATTGGAATGTTACTGGGCCCATGTTTCAAACATTACATTTAATGTTCGAGACTCAGTATAATGAGCTGGCTCTTGCAGTAGACTTGATAGCCGAAAGAATTAGAGCTCTAGGATTTCCTGCTCCTGGCACATACACAGAGTTTTCCAAACTTAGCTCGATAAAGGAAAATCCTGGAGTCCCCTCGGCCGTTGATATGATTAAGTTTTTAGTCGAAGGGCAGGAAGCTGTGGTTAAAACAGCTCGATCGATTTTTCCCGTTGTCGAAAAGAACCACGACGAGCCCACCGCCGATCTATTGACCCAACGTATGCAAATTCATGAAAAAACAGCTTGGATGTTGAGAAGCTTACTAGAAAATTGAATTGATTTTGATTTTGGTAGTCGCTGAGGGATTCGAACCCACGACCCCCTCCTTGTAAGGGAGGTGCTCTAACCAGCTGAGCTAAGCGACTGCTAACTGAACGTTCAGAATTGATACCCAAAAGTTTTCATTTAAACAACCTAAAAAAAGGCTGTTTTTATACAAAAATATTAGGATTTTAGGGGTAATTTTAGGTAACTAACCCCGTTATTCTCGGGATCAGGCAGTCGCCCTGCCAACATATTCACCTGAAGACTTGGCAACAATAGCTTGGGCGGGGTCAGCCCCGAATCCCTTTGCTTTCGCATTTGAACATATTCTTCTTTATTGGTTTCCACCCGAACATGAATATTATGCTTTTTTTGCTCCCCGACGGTAGTTAAGAACTGAGCCGCTCGTTTGCCACCATTTTTATAATCATGACCCAAATAAATTTTGGTGCTTTCGGGAAGCGCATAAATTCGATTAGTTATAGAATCAAATAGGTCTTCAGCACTTCCATGTGGGAAATCACATCGTCCAGTGCCCGTGTCTGGCATAAAGATAGAGTCCCCTACAAAAAGGCTATCTCCAATTAAAATAGAAGTGCAGGCAGGCGTATGTCCTGGCGTTGCAATTATTTTAAAACTCAGAGTACCGACCTCTATAACCTCACCATCCTTGAACAAATAATCAAATTGAGAGCCATCTACTTTTACACTTTTATCTAAATTAAATATTTTCTTAAATGTTTCCTGAACGACTGTAATTTTATCCCTAATCATGACTTTTAAGGCAGGAAAATCTTTTTTCAAAAGCTGGGACGCCGAAAGGTGGTCTGCGTGAACATGGGTTTCAAAACAAACTTTGGGTGCTAATTGTTCTGCATTTAAAAACTGAATCAATTTTTTATAAGACGCTGTAGTTAATGCCCCAGAAGGCGGATCAAAATCCCAAACTGGATCAATAACGACTGCATCTTTTGATTTAGGGTCGTAAACCACATATGTAAAAGTTGATGTTGTTTCATCGAAAAAATCTTTAACTAAGAAACTCATGACTTAACGACCCTTCTTTGAATTTCAAATCCCAAAAACATAGCACTCACAAACACTAAAACGGGTGCACTTAGAGAAGTCAAATTCACTATAGCCGGGCCCGGACACAGACCCGCAAGTCCCCAACCCAGTCCAAATATCACAGCACCTGCCAACAGTTTTTTATCAACAGGGCGCGGTTTAGGATGTTCAAAACGCTGACCCAAAAGAGTTTGACCTTTTCTTCGAAGAATCAAAAAGATGGTTAGATAAACAGCCACCGCCGACATTAGGACTTCAAACAAACCAAAGTCCCAGTCCTGTGTGCCAACGGATAAAAAAGCTATGACATTTTTTGAATCAATCATTCCAGAAAGTGATAAGCCGAAAGCAAAAATGGCTCCCGACAAAAGATAAATCATGTATCTCATGCTACCGCCCTCATTAATAGAACTGTAAGAATTGCAACCGACATAAAAACCAAAACATGAACAAATGATCGCCGAGAGGCCCTACCAAGTCCGCAAACTCCGTGACCACTAGTACATCCACCGCCGAGCCTTGATCCAAAACCAACGAGCAATCCTGCAATTCCATAAACAAAAAGATTTTCAGAGTCCGCCGAAAATGTGGGAACTGTTCCACCCAGCAAACGCCACGCGAGCCCACCCAATAAAAGTCCGCCAACAAACATCAGAGAACTGCGATTTTCGGCGTTTTTAATTTGTGCTGCTGTGCTGGCATATCCACTGACTCCAGCTATTCGGCCGTCAAACAGCAAGGGTATTGCCGATGCCAGGCCAATCAGTAAACCACCTAAAATTTCGTGATACATACAAAATTCTCCTTACAACTCTTAAGATGTAAATGAGTCTCCCCAAAGACAAGTGTCCAAGCAATTAAAAAGTTATTCACTTTGTCTTAACAAATGTGGATTATTTGTGCATAACCCCTACGAGTTATCCACAATTAGTGATTAAAATTCGTGTTTTGATTTGAGGAGTCTTTGGAAATCCACTCTGTTCGAAAAACTTTATCCCAAAATTTTGTAGTGATTCCCAAATTATAATCTGCATGAACATGATGAACGAGATGATGTCTTCGCAATTCCTTAAAAATGGAATTATTAAAGTTCCAGTGATGAACACTGTGATGCACCAAACAATACCCTATGTAACCCAGCCAAAAAGATCCCATCACAACTCCAACCGATTCTTTAGAAAACCAACTGGAAAGTCCATAAAAAAGTCCCACTAAAACAACTGCCGTAAGATACCAAGGCACACCTAGTAGCGCTTTAGGCTGATCATGATGCAAACCATGTCCGACACTGAGTGGACCTTTAATAATGTGATAGGGAAAACGATGAAGAAAATATTCGCCCAAAGTCCAAAGACCCAAACCAAATACAATTCCTAAAACAGCATTCATGGGTGTAAGGGAAGTCACTCCAAACGACATGAGCCATGCCACCAAAGTCAGGTTCGCGGCGTAACCGGCCCAATAATTGAACTTCGATGAGCTCGCTTTTAAAATTAGATCTTTCGAAAGAATTTCCTGTGCCATCTGTTTATTACCTAAGAATATATATTAAAATCAAAATGAACAATACGCATTGCACTTATCTTTGGAGGGTTTTTAAACATGAAAATTAGTATCAAATGGTTTACAGCGTTGTTTTTGTTTTTGGGATTCACATTATCGCAAACGTCAAAGGCACAACTATCGCCAGTAAGTTTTGGGGTTAAAGCTGGACTCGGTTTAGGTAAACTGTCGCAGGAAGGTATTGATAGCGATTTTAAACTTAACTACTTGGCAGGAATTAGCACCGATATTGGAGTTGGACCTTTGGGTGTATTAGCCGACGTCATATACGGACTCAGAAGATACGATGCTGGTTCTGGCGGTACTTATGGAATGAATAGAATTGAAATTCCAGTTCAGGCCAGATTTTCTATGGGATTAGTTCGTCTACAAGGTGGACTCTATTGGGCCAAAGTTTTGGGCGATCTTAGCTCAACAGATGCTGCTGGAACCGAGACCACAGTGACATTAACTCAGGCTGCATTAAACAGCACCGACACTGGAATTGTTTTGGGACTTGGAGCAAAACTGCCTTTTGTCACACTTGAAGCAAGATATATGTTTGGTTTGTCCAATATTTCTAGCGCTGTTGCAACTACCACCAAGACTCAATCGTTTGATTTGGTTGCAGGTTTTTGGTTTTAATTAAATTTAAAATCCAAGAAGTGATTTTACAAAAGTCTGAAATCTCTCGCCGCTTAATCCTGGGGGAGGGGGTTCAAGTCCAAAAGAAGTTATTGGAGGAACCCCCGCATCACCCGAAGCACTTCCCGTACTACCGGCAGTAGCTGCGCTAGTTGCAGCGCCTGCTTGTGCGCCTTGAGCTGGAGCTCCACCAGCTGCCATATTAAGTGCAGCATCGGCATCGCCTGAAATAAGTTTAATTTGGCCATTGGCTTCGAGTTTTCTGGCCTCAGCAATAATTTTTCGTCTTGCTGACTCTATAGCCTGTGGCTGTGGAGCAGCCGCCGCAATAGTATCTCGCTCGCCTTTATATTCAGCAAAGTTTTTTCCTAGGCATCTTTCTGCAAGGGTTACAAATTTTGGATCTTCCCCGACTAATGAAATCGCCAGGAATTTAGGTGGAGATACAGCGATAATTTCTGCAATGACGTTTTCTGGTAATTCTTTAATTTTATCCCAGTTAAATATACGAGCCTCAACTCGTGCAGCAAACTCAGCGTCTTCGTTGCGAACCATTGCCAATAGCTGACTTCGTTTTGGTTCGGGAGAATCTTCTACCAATTTTACAAGCTCAAGAATTCCGCCGCCCTTTTTATAGCGAGCTAACATTGACATAAATCATCTCCTTTAAGTTTTAACTAAGTCTACTAATCCTTGTTTTCTCATTAAGACTAGCGTTTCAATAATTGTGACATCATCCATAGAACAAAAGTTCATAATATCGCGCACCATGGAATACTCACAAAGAGCCGAAAAAACGTGGGCTTCATTGACGGTCCAATTTTTTTTCTTCATGTAGGAAAGACCATTGGCCCTAAGTTTTACCTGCGGTGGCGGTTGCAATGGAGCCATTTTCTGCCAGGCCGTTTTCCAAATTTGATAGATTCTACTAAAGTCCGAAAAAGTTAAATTTAAGGTTCTTCTATCGGGAATTGGCATTTTGTTTTCTACAAATTTCCAAGACAGTTTGTCCCATCCTAGAATTCTAAGAGCCGCTTTGCGACCCGAAATAGGGCCTGTTCTTGCGTGCACGAGTTTTGAATCCTCAAAAAACAATGAGCCTGTTTTGAGTCCAGAACTTAGTCTCAATTCACCCCTGGCACCTGAGTGCAACATTTCTTTAACAACATCTGAAAGTGTTTTATCCAAGATTGAACCATGTTGAGAACTAAAACCTTCAGAAACTATCGAGGACTGCCGCGCTATTCTCACAAAATCGTCTATCCGCGGAGATTTTCGAATGGCAAGAATCCAACCATCTATAACAATCTGATCTCCTGGCTTAAGTTTTTCAGCATTTCCTTTAACCTCAATAGGAATTTGAGAATTAAAAGATCTAAAAGACCATGAACCATTGAGGAATCGGAATTCGCCATATTCAACCGGTTTTCCAGTCTCTCTGGGTAATTTGATTGCGGCCCCACTACCTTCGGCCCCCAAAGTTAATATTCCAAATTGAGAGTCTAAAGCAAAAAGTCTGGGAGAAACTACAGTCGAAGGAACATTGGTCCACTCAATAAAGTCTGGCAATTCCTCGCTTCGTTTAACCCAAGCGCGACATGCCTCGACGAAATGTTTTCTTTTAATTTCATTTTTGTGTTGATCGTGCAGCTCGTACAATCGACTCACAATTTTCTCAAAGTTCACGCCGTCCCAAGCAATGGCTCTCCAATCTGACAATTCAAAGACTTGTAAGAGTTGCTGTGGAGTGGGATGCATCAATGAGATCAGGCCAGGAACCTCAGGCATTTTTCGCAGCAGTTCCACTGGCACAGGCTGGCCCAAATCTATAGCCGCAAATGCCAGATCCATTTCTTGGGGTTGTCTATCTGTGCCCAAAACAGAGTAGGGAGCATGAAAAAGTCTAAATTTCTTATCTGGGTCCTGGCTTCTATCAAGAGCCCATTGAAGGCCCTTGATAGTTTCCTCTGGAGCAAAACAAACAACTTTTAAATATTTATCTTCAAATTCCAAAAGCCTTAGCCCTTTCCAGGGCGGCCTTAGCATTAACTCGACCGCCTGATTTTATTTTACCCTTTAGGGAATCCAATGGGTCAACAGTCGATTGAATTATTTCTTTTACTTCTACAGCCGATAGCTCTGGTCGTTCAGAAAGTATAAGGGCCGCCAAGCCAGCAACATGAGGTGCTGCCATTGAAGTTCCACTATAACGTGTGTAGTTGTTTCCAGGAATGGTGCTGTAAATATCAGATCCAGGAGCAGCAACATGAACTTTCTTTGTTGAGAAGTTCGAAAAGAAAGATCGTGTGTCTCGAACTGTGGTGCTTGCTACTGTTAATACAGCAGGATTTTCGATACCACCAGGAAGCATTAAATCAACTCCAATATCTCGACCGTCATTACCGGCAGCGGCAACAAAAAGAACGTTGGCTGCTTCAGCTCGTTCGATAGCATCAACCAAAACTTTATTTTCGGGATCATCCACTCCAACGTATCCGCCCCAACTTGCATTTATGACTCTAGCGCCATTTGCGACTGCGTAATCTATACACTCAATCGCGTCGCTGGTTGTTCCCTGGCCACTTTCTCCTCCGAGAAACTTAAGAACCATAATTGAAACTCTGTGGTTAACGCCGGCAATTCCAATTCCATTAGATCCTGTCGCGCCAATTGTTCCGGCCGTATGGGTACCATGGCCAAAATCGTCATAAGGAAGTGGATCTTCGTTTGCAAAATCATATCCAACAAGATCGTTCTTAGTGGGTTTTGGATTTCTCCAAATATTGTTCACGAGGTCTTTATGATTATAATCAACACCGGTATCGATATCTGCAACTATAATATCTGTAGAGCCCGTTTGAGTGTTCCAAACTTTATCGGCTTGAATTTTAGAAAGACCCCAAATTTCTTTCATCATGGGATCTGTTTTGCCAGGACTTGGTAACTCGGGAGGATTCGCGGGTTCTGGATCTGCTGCGCCCGAAACAAAACCATCCAACAAAGAAGGTAATTGACCAAACTTAGTCGCAACCTGATTTTTTTCTTTAATAAATGGCAAAGACATCAAGTAATCTGGCTGAGCCCATTCAGCCATCTGAGACTCCATAATTCTATGGCTCACTTCGATTGCGTCTAAAGAAGTTGAAAAGCGGAGAATATCAAACTTTTCATTGACTGATTTTTCTAATTGAAACACTCCCATTTCTCTTAAGTTTTGAATGTTGGCATTCTCAAACAATGCAGGATGTGTGTTCTTAATCAATATTCTATTAGGAACATATTGAGCAACTTGGGTCTTAGCTGTCGCAGAAGCTGCGACCAACAAAGAACAGCCGATAAATAAATCTAAATTTTTTTGTGAAAGTTTCATTGAGCCCCCCCGGTAAAAAACTCAATGAAGCACGTGGGATGTTCATTAAGTTCGTATCTGTCAGGATAAAGTGCATTTTAAAAATGCGCAATCACTTTTCTGTATCAGCTGAATTCGAGGGTCCTTTTTCTATAACCCTTTTCTCTTTTATCGCGAGTGCTACCTCTTTAAAATCTGGTGCACCAACCACGGCCTGCGCCAAATCTTTATCCGCATATTGAAACGGAGTCAGAAACCTTTTTTTTGCGTCTAAGACTTTTTCTACTGTCTCATCGAGTTTTTTTACAGACAGAGCTCCGCTTTGAAATGCTTTTACCAAATATCCGTGAACTTCCTCTATTTGCCCCCACTCATGGCATAATAAAAGTTGCTCACATCCGGCCTCAAAAGCCAAGAAAGCCGCATCTTTAAGTGAGTATCTTTTCATGAGTGCACCCATTTCTAGGTCGTCTGAAAAAATGATTTTGCTATATCGCATATTTTTTCGAAGAATTTCTCCTAGAATTTTCCGCGATAAAGTCGCAGGACGGTCTGCATCTATTTTGGGATATAGAATATGGGCTGTCATTAGCCCCTCGACTCTAGAGCGAAAAACTTTTCTAAAAGGAATCCAATCCGACTTTTCGAGTTCTTCGATTGACTTAGTGCAAGTCGGAAGATTTTCATGAGAATCGTCTGGAACTGCTCCATGCCCTGGAAAGTGTTTTGCCACAGGGAAAACTCCACCCTTTAGCAAACCTCGAACTGCGGCACTGCCCAGACTCGCAACTGTTTCTGGGTTAGACGAAAAGGCTCGGTCTTTGATAGCTTTTGATATCACTTCTTGTGTCAAATCTATGACGGGTGCAAAATTCACATTCACACCCACGGCCCTTAACTCCTTAGCCATAACATAGCCGGCCTCAAATGTGGTTTTTGGACTATTTAGCTGACCTAGTAATTCCGCCGGTGGAAAAATTGTAAATGGATCTTTAAATCTTTGAACTCTGCCACCTTCATGGTCAACGCAAATCCAGGCCGGCAAACCTTCTGGCGATTCGCCTGTGATAGCTTTTTGAATCGAGTTTGTGAGTTCTACTAACTGAGTAATATTCTCGTAGTTATGAGAAAAGAGTACAACTCCACCTATTCCAAATCTTGAGAGCAAGTCTAATTTAGACCTGTCGAGCGAAGTGCCAGGCACTCCCACAATTAATAGTTGGCCCACTTTACGTTCAATTGAAATAGATTTCATTTTTTGTATTACGTCCCGTAACTATTGATTATCAACGATTGGAACATGAAAAGCTACGGGTGGGTCAAACTATTGACAAGTTATTCAATCGTTTTGTTGATTCATGAGCCTAAGTCCATCGCCAATAAGCTGAAACGAAAATACACAAATAAAGATGGAAAGGGCTGGAAACAAAATCACATGTGGAGCTGTTAGCAAAACTTCTCTGGCTTGATTCAACATAGAACCCCACGACGGAGTCCCCGGAGGATAGCCTAAACCCAAAAAACTTAAGCTGCTCTCTACTATTAACGCATTACCCATGGCTTGTGCAGCTAAGACACCTAATTCTGCACTCATTGCCGGAACTAAATACTTTATAAAAATAGTTTTATTTCGCAAACCCATGGCTTTAGCTGCCAACACAAAATCCTGTCCTTTGAGTCTCAAAACTAAGAGTCGAGTTAGTTTTGCAAAACTCACCCACGAGTTGATGACTAGAACCAAAAATACATTTTTAGGGTCGGGGCCAAGCAAAGCCGCCAGCGCCACCACCAATAATAGTCCCGGAAAACTATCGAATAACTCTGTAATCCGTAGCACAAGGAAATCAATTTTTCCGCCAAACCAACCCGCCAATCCTCCAAGAGTAAGACCCACAAGAACTGCGGTAATTACGCTTCCTATCGAGATAAATATGGAATACTTTGCCGCCCAAAGAATTTGCGCAAAAACATCGACTCCGTTTTCGGCAAACCCAAAGGGGTGACCTTGCTCAGGTGGAGCAAACTCTTTTGCTAAATTCTGATCAAATGGAGAAACATTCGTAAACAAGGCGGGCCCCAACAAACCTGCCACAATAAAAACACTCAGCAAGAATATTCCTATCCAAGTTCTTTTTCTCATTTTTGAAACTCAATCCGTTTGTCGATTTGTGCACTCACCATGTCGACCAAAAACTGTAGCGCCGAATATATAAGAGCTACAGCAATAACCACACCTTGAATCAGTGGATAATCCCGACTTTGAAAAGCACTATAAAAAAGCTTACCAATGCCCGGCCAATCAAAAAGAGTTTCTGTAACTACCGCGCCGGCCATAATTGAACCCCAAAGCTGAGCCCACATAAAGAATACTGGAACCAAGGCATTTTTAACCACGTGTTTCCATATCACTCGAAACTCGTTCAGCCCTTTTGCTCGCGCTGTGCGCACATAGTCTTTTTTGGCTTCAGCCAAAATAGTGGCTCTCATGAGTCTGGCCAGTGGCGCAAACATCACCAAACCCAAGCTCACACAAGGCAAAATGTAGTGCCATAGGGAATCAGCTCCAGAAACAGGTAGAACCTTTAGCTTGATAGAAAAAAATAAAATCCCAAAAGGCGCGACTAAAAAAATCGGCACACTCGAAAAAACCGCAGTAAAAATAAAAAACACGGGTCCCTTAATACCAAATCGCAAAAACCC
>JACCDO012098265.1_pt1 | contig 14994 bp, 10 predicted proteins | sample 7446101 | NCBI WGS metagenome assembly JACCDO01 (sample SAMN15323440, study PRJNA562643) | freshwater metagenome | isolation source: river surface water | place: USA:Blue River Watershed | collected 2017-08-16
AATAATCGCCCACTGGCATCAACCATCTGCAAACGATCTGCGTCACCATCCAAAGCAATACCTAAATCGGCATTGACTTCTTTCACCTTTGCCATCAGCGCTTCTGGTGCGGTAGCACCACATCCATCATTGATATTGCGCCCATCTGGAGAAACGCCAATAGAAATAACTTCTGCACCCAATTCATGAAATACATGCGGCGCCGTGTGATAGGCGGCGCCATTAGCACAATCTACTACAAGCTTTAAGCCTTTGAGATTAAGATCGCCTGGGAAAGTCGATTTACAAAACTCAATATAACGCCCAGCAGCATCATCCAAGCGAAACGCTTTACCTAATTCTTTAGCGCTCACACAACCCATTGGTTTTGCCAGCTCAGCTTCGATGGCGAATTCAAAATCATCATCTAATTTATCGCCGTTAGCAGAGAAAAACTTAATGCCATTATCTTGGTAAGGATTATGTGATGCCGAAATCACAAGGCCTGCCGATAAACGCAAGGCTTTAGTGAGGTAAGCAACTCCAGGGGTGGGTATAGGGCCGCACAACATCACATCTACACCAGCAGCTGCAAAACCAGCCTCTAACGCCGCTTCCAATAAATATCCTGAAACACGAGTATCTTTACCAATCAATACTTTGCAGCGCTCGCCAGGTTTAGCATTTTTATTGAGGACCATGCCCGCCGCATAACCTAGGCGCGTCATGAACTCAGGAACAATAGGGAATTGCCCAACCTCACCACGAATACCATCAGTTCCAAAGTATTGTTTTTTCATAAATGTAATTATAAAACCGATAAATACTGCTCTTTTGGGCTATTGAGCATCATGCACTGCCGCCCAGAGTTTTAAGGCATCAACAGTCTCAGACACATCATGAACTCTAATAATATTGGCGCCTCGATCAGCAGCCATAATGGCAGCTGCAATGCTTGGCGCAACACGCTCGTTGGTTTCCTTGCCGGTAATTTTGCCAATCATGGATTTACGAGAGATGCCTGCCAACACCGGATATCCCAACATGGAAAATTTCGAGAAATTCACCAGCATATGCAAATTGTGCTCAAGACTTTTGCCAAATCCAAAGCCGGGATCAATAGCAATACGAGCTGGATCAATACCCCTAAAGCGCAAAGCATTTGCTTGATCCTGAAGAAATTGCATTACCTCTGAAACTATATCTTGGTATGCTGGATTAAATTGCATAGTCAGGGGATCTCGTTGCATATGCATGAGCACAATGCCACAGTTATTGCTCTCGAAAACTGCCTCAATAGATCCCTCTTGTCGTAAAGCCCAAATATCATTGACGCAATCAACACCAGCATTTAATGCTTGGCGCATTGTTTCTGCTTTATAAGTATCGATGGAGAGTGGTACGCCGCAGTCTTTTAACGATTCAATGACTGGCAGTACTCGATCGAGCTCTTCTTGAAGAGACACAGGCTCAGCTCCAGGTCTCGTCGATTCACCACCAATGTCTATGAGATCAACGCCATTCTTAATCATCCGCTCAGCTTGAAGAATTGCATCTTTTGCATTTCTAAATTTGCCGCCATCTGAAAAAGAATCTGGGGTTGCATTCAGAATCCCCATCACTATTGGATACTGTCGTTTTGTAAAGTCAAAAAGAAAACGCCCACAACGCCATGTTGTGGGCATCTCATAAATGCCTGCAGCTGTCATCTCTATAAAACTTAAGCGGTAGCTGGTGCGCTACCCGTTGCTGGTCCAGGGGTTCCTGCTGAGTTACCAAACTGAGTAGCTACAGGTGGTTTAGGTGCTCTTGGTGGGCGACCTTCCATGATGTCATTAATTTGCTCGGCATCAATGGTTTCCCATTCAAGCAACGCTACAACCATCGCCTCAACTTTATCGCGGTTCTGCTCTAAGATAGATTTAGCCAAAGCATATTGGCTATCAATTAATGTACGAATTTCTGCATCAACCTTTTGCTGCGTTAATTCAGAAACTGTTTTGGAATTGGTACGACCGAAAATGCTTTCTGATTCGGTATCAACATAAACCATAGTTCCTAAACTATCACTCATGCCATAGCGCGTCACCATGTCACGCGCCATTTTGGTTGCACGTTCAAAGTCATTGGAGGCGCCAGTACTCATAGAGTTCAAGAAAACCTCTTCAGCGGCTCGTCCGCCAAACAAAATCGCTAATTCTTCTAACATACGATCTTTGTAGAGATTGACTCGATCAAACTCTGGTAATTGCCATGTAACTCCCAATGCCATACCGCGCGGCATGATCGTAACCTTGTGTACAGGATCGGCCTTAGGAAGGATTTTGGCAACTACAGCGTGGCCAGACTCATGATAGGCGGTGTTGCGACGCTCTTCTTCGCGCATGACTGCCGACTTACGCTCAGGACCCATGTAGATCTTGTCTTTAGCATCCTCAAAATCTTTCATGTCAACAGAGCGCTTATTACGACGCGCAGCGAACAAAGCAGCCTCATTAACTAAATTCGCTAAATCCGCTCCAGAGAACCCTGGGGTGCCACGTGCCAATACAGCCGCATTGACATCAGGATCAATTGGAACTTTGCGCATATGCACTTGCAATATTTGTTCGCGACCGCGTATATCAGGCAAACCAACATGCACTTGACGATCAAAACGGCCTGGACGCAATAACGCTCTGTCTAACACATCTGAGCGATTGGTTGCAGCAACAACAATTACGCCACTATTGCTTTCAAAGCCATCCATCTCGACAAGCATTTGATTCAGAGTTTGCTCACGTTCGTCATTGCCGCCGCCCATACCAGCGCCACGATGACGCCCAACGGCATCAATCTCGTCGATAAAGATGATGCAAGGTGAATTCTTTTTGGCGTTCTCAAACATGTCACGCACACGCGAGGCGCCAACACCAACAAACATTTCAACAAAATCAGAACCAGAAATGGAGAAGAAAGGTACCTTGGCTTCCCCGGCAATAGCGCGTGCTAGCAGGGTTTTACCGGTTCCTGGAGGACCAACTAACAATACGCCGTGCGGAATCCTTCCGCCCAATTTCTGGAATTTTTGTGGATCTTTTAAGAAGTCCACTAGTTCAAAAACTTCTTCCTTAGCTTCATCGCACCCTGCAACATCTGCAAAAGTAACGGTATTACTGTTTTCATCTATTAAACGTGCTTTAGATTTTCCAAAAGAGAATGCACCACCCTTACCGCCCCCTTGCATTTGGCGCATCATGAAAAACCAAAAACCAATAATCAATAAAGTAGGTCCGAGATAATACAAAGCAGAGACCAACATATTGGGTTCATCTTCTGCTTTACCGGTTACCTGTACCCCGTACTTCATTAGGTCACCAACCATCCAGATATCACCTGGAGAAATAATCGAATATTTATTTCCATCTGTAGGGGTAACTTGCAAAGTGCGTCCCTGGACATCAACGCGCTTAACTTTTCCAGCCTTGGCGTCATCCATTAATTGGGAGTATGTGACTTGCGTTTGGTCCTTTGGCTTATCAAACTGTTTAAAAACAGTGAAAAGTACCAAGCCCACTATGAGCCACACACCGATTTTCTGGAACATATTGCTGTTCAAATTGAGTCCTTTTCTGGATAAATCCAGGATTAAATGCGATTTGCTTCTTAACTATTTGATTCTACTACCACCCTTTTTCAAGGGCTAATTGGGGATTTATTTACTAAACCCATGTATTTCAGGGGGTTATTGGGCCTTTAGAGGTTCAAAAGGTGCTTATTTTGGCGGTTTGAGATTTCTCCCTAAAAGAAAGATTTCAGAAGACCTGGCTCTTGAAGCCTTTGGCTTTCGAGAGGAAACCGATTTAAAGACCTTTTTGAATGATTCGACGATCTGACTGTAACCACTACCGTTGAAACATTTAATCAGTAAAGCACCATCAGGCTTGAGGTGCGCAACTGCAAAATCCAATGCAATCTCTGCTAAAAATGCCATGCGCGCAGCATCTGCGACCCCTACTCCAGAAAGATTTGGTGCCATATCCGAAAGAACCAAATCCACTTTGCCATCAGCATCCTTCGGAAGTAAAGCCTCTAGAGCGACTAGCCCCTCTTCTTCGCGAAAATCACCCTGAATAAAGCTCACATCCGCAATATCTTCCATAGGCAAGATATCTATTGCAATGATTTGACCATCGGGTTTGCCGGACTCTACTTTGGGATTATTTTTACCCAACTCCGTTAAACGATTGCGAACATACTGAGACCAGCTCCCTGGAGCGCTTCCAAGATCAACAATGGTCATACCCGCCTTGATGAGATGATCTTGCTCATCAATTTCACTGAGTTTATAGACTGCTCTAGCGCGATAGCCCTCTTTTTGAGCCATCTTCACATAGGGGTCGGTCAAATGATCCTGCAACCAGCTTTTGTTAAATTTATTTTTTGCCAAAACGTATTCACTTTCGCCCCTCATTTTCCTGATTTCTGATCTTTAAAGCAAAAGGAATTGCTAATAAAACCCCTAAAACCACAGTAATCCAAGGTAAAACAGCGCAATGCTCTATCATCAACACCATGACTGCGCTAACTATTACCCCTGCACAACGTAAATCACTCAAAGCGGATGCTCATGGCCTCAGCCCAGTTGTCATGGTGGGTGGGGATGGCTTAACACCTGCAGTGATCAAAGAAGCAAAATCTGCAATTCATCATCACGGCCTCATTAAGATTCGTGTCTTCGGTGATGATCGGGAAGCCCGGATTGCGATCTATGAAGAGCTTTGTGACAAATTAGATGCGGCCCCTGTTCAGCATATAGGCAAACTGCTGGTACTTTGGAAACCTAAAGATGTTGTTGATGAGGTCTATACCAATTTGGCCAGATCTAGCAAGCAGACTAAGAAGTCTCTGCAACTCGCTCAAGCAAAAAAAGTGAGTAATCGAGCGTCTTCTGGAAAATCGGCTTTTGAACGGGCTGCCGCAGTAAAACAAGCCAAACCAAAAAAACGACCATTACGTTCTGAGGCTGCTGAATCGAAGATCGGCTGGTCATCTCCTGGATATCGCAAAGCTATTGCCGCTCCAGCTCCGATTAAGAAGCGTAAGGTCCGCATGAGCAGTACCAAGAAAAAATCGCTTGGATCTTAGTCACCACCAACGCTGTTAGTTGGCTTTTTTGTTGAGTGCCAAACTAACATCAATCCCAGTATAGATTGAATCAAAAATAAAATACTGGATATCCCATGCAAACGATTAAACAACTCTGCATTGTGAGATTCCTGAACCGCTATACCAGCAAATAATGCTTGCTCACGTATAGCATTCATCCAGGGAATAATGATGAACGCCGCCCCTACTGTACAGGCTAACAATCCTAACAATATCCAGCGAATAGCGCGAAACTGAATAATACCCATCCGAACCAGATGATTCGCCATCACCATGAGAAAGCCGCTTAGGGCAACACCAACGTATGCCGTGGTTTTAAATAGGTTTGCAGCTACCAAACCAGCAACTTGTCGATCACCAAGGGTAGAGAACAACGTTGGAACAACCAAAAAACCAACTACGATGAAACTGCCAACCCAAAGCCCAGAGATAGCGCTAAATACTCTCTGGGTTTTGGTATAGATCATTAGACGTATTTCACTGCCAAGATTTCAACTTCACGATTACCACCGGGTGCTTGCACTGCAACAACATCACCTTCTTCTTTGCTGATCAGCGCACGTGCAATCGGTGAACTAATCGAAATCTTATTAGCGGCAATATCAGCCTCATCATCACCCACGATTTGGTAAGTAAATTTAGTACCATCTTCTAAATCCTCTAGATCCACCGTAGCACCAAAGACAACACGACCTGATACATCAAGCGCTGCTGGATCAATAATTTGTGCTGCCGATAGCTTACCTTCGAGCTCTTGAATACGACCTTCAATAAAGCCTTGTTTTTCTTTGGCCGCATCGTATTCAGCATTCTCAGAAAGATCGCCTTGCGCACGTGCCTCTGCAATCGCATTTATGACCGCTGGACGCTCTATATGTTTTAAACGATGCAACTCCTCTTTGAGGAGCTCGGCACCACGTTTAGTAATTGGAATTGTGCTCATGCTACTAACCTAACTTAAAAAAGGCGCAAAACGCGCCTATATTTTCTAATTTTAGATTAATTAAGCGCTTGATGTAAGTTCTGCAAAGAATAGACCTCTAGCGACTCTTTGGCGCCGTTTTGCGATGCCAATAAACCATCCATGACCGCACGCGCCGCACTAATAGTAGTGTAGTAAGTTACCCCATTAGCTTGAGCACTAGTTCTTATCGAGCGCGAATCAGCAATGGCAGTACGCGTCTCATCAACTGTGGTAAATACCAGCGAAATTTCACCATTTTTAATGAAATCCACAATATGAGGGCGACCATCTTTCACCTTGTTAACCAGTCGCACTGGTAGCCCAGCCGCCTCAATTGCTGCAGCCGTCCCTTTGGTAGCAACCATGGGGAAACCTAGTTGGTTTAATAGTTTGGCAACTTCGACCGCCTTGGCCTTATCACTGTCTTTCACCGTTAGAAGTACTGTGCCACTCTTAGGCAACTTGATGCCTGCTCCTAATTGTGATTTAAATAAGGCTTCACCAAAGGTTTTACCCACGCCCATCACTTCACCAGTAGAACGCATCTCCGGACCAAGGATAGGATCAATTCCAGGGAATTTATTAAACGGAAATACTGCCTCTTTAACAGAGAAGTAAGGCGGCTTGACCTCGGCTTGAATTCCTTGTTGACCTAGCGTCTGACCAACCATGCAACGCGCTGCGATTTTGGCAAGTTGCAAACCGGTTGCCTTAGAAACAAAAGGCACAGTCCTTGAGGCTCTTGGATTGACCTCAAGCACATAAATGACATCTTTGCCGCCATCGTTCTGAATCGCGAACTGCACATTCATTAGGCCAATAACATTAAGACCCTTAGCCATTGCAGCAGTTTGGCGTTTAATTTCTTGAATGGTTGCATCCGATAGTGAATACGGAGGCAAGGAACATGCAGAGTCGCCAGAGTGCACCCCGGCTTGTTCAATATGCTCCATCACGCCACCAATAAATACATGATCACCATCGCAGATAGAGTCAACGTCACACTCAATCGCATCATTAAGGAAGCGATCTAAAAGCACTGGGGAATCATTTGATACTTTGACTGCTTCGCGCATATAACGCTCTAAATCGCGACCATCATGCACGATCTCCATTGCGCGACCTCCTAACACATAGGATGGGCGTACAACCAGCGGATAGCCAATCTCTTCAGCCAACTTGAGCGCTTCTTCTTCAGTGCGTGCAGTGCGATTAGGTGGCTGACGAAGGCCTAGGTCTTGCAAAAGTTTTTGGAAGCGCTCACGATCTTCTGCGGCGTCAATCATGTCGGGTGATGTACCAATAATAGGCACACCATTACGTTCAAGATCTAATGCCAATTTGAGAGGCGTTTGGCCACCATACTGCACGATGACACCTTTTGGTTTTTCTTTGGCAACAATCTCTAATACATCCTCGAGTGTTAAAGGCTCGAAGTACAAGCGATCAGAGGTATCGTAGTCTGTAGATACTGTTTCTGGATTACAGTTAACCATAATGGTTTCGTAACCATCATCACGCATTGCTAAGGCCGCATGAACACAGCAGTAGTCAAATTCAATACCTTGACCAATACGATTAGGGCCGCCGCCCAAGACCATAATTTTTTCTTTACTTGTCGGCTGTGACTCACACTCTCCATGCTCAGCCTCATATGTGGAGTACATATAAGCGGTATTGGTAGAAAACTCTGCTGCACAGGTATCGACCCGCTTGTAGACAGGCACCACCTTTAAGCGATGACGGGCCGCCCGTATTGAGGAGGCGTCAACACCAAGTAATTTCGCCAAGCGCCGATCTGAGAACCCCTTTTGCTTTACGAAGCGTAGCTCGGCAGCAGATAAGCTATCAATTTTGCGTTGCTTGAGCTCATTTTCGATCGTCACAAGCTCTTCAATTTGCTCCAGGAACCATGGGTCAACTTTAGTTTCGTTGTATACCTCATCCAATCCCATTCCCAAGCGGAACGCGTCCGCCAAATACCAGATGCGATCTGGACCAGGCTCATTAATCTCGTTAATGATGTCATCTAGATCAGAAGATACTTCATCTAATCCATCAACGCCAACCTCAAGGCCACGTAAAGCCTTTTGAAAGGATTCTTGGAAAGTGCGGCCAATGGCCATGACCTCACCGACCGATTTCATCTGAGTGGTAAGGCGCGAGTCGGCTTGAGGAAACTTTTCAAATGCAAAACGGGGGATCTTAGTTACTACATAGTCAATTGATGGCTCAAATGAAGCAGGCGTTGATCCACCGGTAATATCATTTTTGAGCTCATCTAGGGTGTAACCCACTGCTAATTTGGCTGCAATCTTGGCAATGGGGAAACCAGTTGCTTTAGATGCCAGCGCAGATGAACGAGAAACGCGTGGGTTCATCTCAATCACAATCATGCGGCCATCTACTGGGTTGATTGAGAACTGAACGTTTGATCCGCCCGTATCTACACCAATTTCTCGCAAGACAGCAATAGATGCATTACGCATCAACTGATACTCTTTATCAGTCAAGGTTTGTGCTGGCGCAACCGTTATCGAGTCGCCGGTATGCACGCCCATAGGATCTAAGTTTTCGATAGAACAAACAATGATGCAGTTGTCATTACGATCACGCACCACTTCCATTTCAAATTCTTTCCAACCGAGCAAAGATTCTTCAATCAAAAGCTCATGAGTTGGAGATAAATCTAGACCCCGCTTACAAATTTCTTCAAATTCTTCACGGTTATAAGCAATACCTCCACCAGATCCACCCATGGTGAATGATGGACGGATTACTACTGGGAAACCAGAGCTACCCGTCTCTTTTTGAATGCGCTGCTGCACTTCATGCGCCTCTTCCATCGAATGCGCAATACCAGATTTAGCAGAGCCCAGGCCAATTTTGGTCATGGCATCTTTAAACTTTTGACGATCTTCCGCTTTATCAATCGCTTCTGGTGAAGCACCAATTAGTTCACAATCGAATTTTTGTAAGACGCCATGGCGGTGCAAATCTAAAGCGCAGTTCAATGCCGTTTGACCACCCATAGTCGGTAATATTGCATCAGGTCTCTCTGCTGCAATAATGCGTTCAACTACCTCCCAAGTAATCGGCTCGATATATGTGACATCTGCCATTTCTGGGTCTGTCATGATGGTTGCTGGATTGCTGTTGACCAAAATAACCTTGTAACCTTCGTCACGCAATGCTTTGCATGCTTGTGCGCCCGAGTAATCGAACTCACAGGCTTGCCCAATGACGATTGGACCAGCACCAATAATTAATATGCTCTTAATGTCGCTACGCTTAGGCATTATTTGCCCTCCTTCTTGCTGGCAGCATTCATGAGCTCCACAAAACGATCAAATAAATAGGCGATATCGTGAGGACCAGGCGAGGCCTCAGGATGCCCCTGGAAGCACAAGGCAGGTTTATCAGTCCAGGCCAAGCCTTGTAATGAACCATCAAATAGTGAGACGTGCGTCACGCGCACGTTACTAGGTAACGTATTTGCATCTACAGCAAAACCATGATTTTGGGAAGTAATCGCCACGCGACCTGTATCCAAATCTTTCACAGGATGGTTTGCACCATGGTGACCAAATTTCATTTTCAAGGTTTTTGCACCGGCTGCTAAGCCCATAATTTGGTGGCCTAGGCAAATACCAAATGTAGGAAGGCCTTTAGCAATAATTTCTTTAGCCGCAGCAATTGCGTAATCACAAGGTTCTGGATCTCCAGGACCGTTTGAGAAAAATACCCCATCTGGATGCATGGCCAAAACTTCTGCAGCACTCGTTTGTGCCGGCACTACTGTAATTTCACAGCCACGCTCGGTAAGCATCCTCAAAATATTGCGCTTCACTCCAAAATCATATGCGACGACTTTTTTCGTTGGCTTTGTGGTATCTAAAGTTCTATAGCCAGGCTTACCATTTGGACCTAGCAACTCCCATTCACCTTCACGCCACTCATAAGGCTTTTTGGTTGTTACGACCTTGGCCAAGTCAAGTCCAGCCATACCAGGAAAAGCTTTTGCTAAGGCTAGAGCTTTTTGACCGAGCACCTCATAATCGTCGCCGACTTTTCCTGCAACGATTGCTCCAGATTGGGCACCTTTATCACGCAGGAGGCGAGTAAGTTTGCGCGTATCGATGCCAGATATTCCAACCACACCGGCTTTTGTAAGGTAGGCATCTAAGCTACCTTCAGCACGGAAATTGGAAACCCGTTTTGGTAAATCTTTGATGACTAAGCCGGCCGCATGAATTTGATCTGATTCGGCATCTTGCGCATTGACGCCGACATTGCCGATATGCGGATAGGTCAATGTAACGATTTGGCGTGAATAGCTTGGATCAGTAACGATTTCTTGGTAGCCAGTGAGCGCGGTATTAAATACAACTTCGCCCGTTGTTTCGCCAGGGGCGCCAATACTAAAACCAGGAAATAAGGTGCCATCGGCTAGAGCCAACACGGCAGGAGGAAAAGAAGGAAGCAAGGGTGACAAACCATCTCCAGTCCCTGCTCCATCCGACGCTCAAAACCCCCAAAAAGACCAACCCGGGGCTTGTATATGCGGGAGGTGAGTGTCTTTAAGCGCTAGGGTAATTAATTAGTTTCGAACCCTGCAATGATACCAGTTTTGCTTCCTAAGCCCTTGAATCCCCAGTCAATTAAGGCCCAAAAGACAATTCCCCTCCAAACTCGAGGGCTGGAGGGGAAGGTCAGATTAAAAAAACAGTTGTTGACGGCTTAAGCGCTGGCGCGCTGATCAATGATGGTTTTAATTTGCGCTAAAACGGTTTGATCCTCCATCGTGCTGATATCGCCTGGATCGCGACCCTCAGCAACTGCTTGTAGTGCTCGACGCACAATTTTTCCAGAGCGAGTCTTAGGCAAAGCACTTACAACATATACATGGCTTGGTCTAGCAATAGCACCCAGTTGAGCGTCTACCGTCTTCATGCACTCTTTTTCAAGATTTTCTGCTTTAGAAGCATCTTTAGGAATTACAAATGCAATTGCTGCTTGACCTTTTAGTTTGTCCTCGATGCCCACCACAGCCACTTCAGAAATATTGGGATGACTAGAGATGCTTTCCTCAATCTCACGCGTGCCTAAACGGTGACCGGCAACGTTAATGACGTCATCAGTACGACCCAAGATAAAGAAGTAACCATCTTTATCTTTAATACCCCAGTCAAAAGTGGAGTAGATCAACTTGCCTGGAATCGTTTCCCAGTAGGTGCTGATAAAACGCTTATCGTCACCCCATACAGTTTGCATGCAGCCTGGAGGCAATGGTCCTTCAATCGCAATGACCCCTTTTTGATCAGGACCTAACTCTGCTGATGTAGCGTCATCTAAAAGCTTCATGTTATATCCAAAAGATGGCACACCAGGAGAACCAAATTTATGCGGCATGACTTCTACGCCACGCTGGATAGCCAACATCGGCCAACCTGTTTCTGTTTGCCAGTAGTTATCAACAATCGGCTTTTTAATCGCATCATGAATCCAACTTGCAGTAGGTTCATCTAGAGGCTCACCAGCCAAGAACAAGGCGCGCAGTGTTGAAAGATCATGCTTAGTTAAGAACGCAGGATCTTGTTTTTTGAGAACGCGCACTGCCGTCGGAGCCGAGAACATTACGGAAACCTTGTACTTTGCTACCAGCTCCCACCAGATGCCAGCGTCTGGACGCAATGGCGTGCCTTCATACATGATGGTTGCCATACCGTTAAGTAATGGCCCATAAATGATGTAGCTATGTCCAACCACCCAACCAATATCGGAGGTGGTGAACATAGTCTCTCCTGGTTTGCCGCAGAAGATATGGTTCATCGTGGACATCAAGGCTACGGCGTAACCACCAGTATCGCGTTGAACGCCCTTTGGCTTACCAGTTGTTCCAGAGGTATACAAAATATATGAGGGATGCGTTGCATCAACCCACTCTACTGGCACCAAATCATTAAGATGTTTCTGTCTTTCAGTGGCGTAATCTATATCTCTGCCTGCAACAGTCGTGAACTCTGATAAACCACGGTTCACAATCAGCACTTTTTCAGGCTTATACGTTGCCAAGGAGATGGCTTCATCGAGCAAAGGTTTGTAAGGAACAGCCTTGCCCCCTCGCATACCAGCCTCGGCGGTCACCACCATTTTGGGCTGGGCATCATCAATACGGGTTGCTAGACTATGAGAAGCAAAGCCTCCAAATACGACCGAGTGAATTGCGCCAATACGTGCACATGCCAACATTGCAAAACAGGCCTCCGCAATCATTGGCATATAGATCAAAACGCGATCACCCTTTTTGATGCCGTTGGCTTTATATATTGCTGCCATACGATTCACTTCTTCGTAGAGCTCTTTAAATGTATAGGCTTTCTCTTGATTGGTTTCGGTGGAAACAGCAACGAGCGCTAATTGATCAGGATTCGTTTTGTAATGACGATCAACAGCGTTGTAGCAAAGATTAGTCAACCCACCTTCGAACCACTTGGCAAATGGTGGATTGTCGTAATTTAAAACTTTATCAAATGGTTTTTCCCAGTGAATTAGCTTCGCCTGCTCCCCCCAAAATCCATCCGGGTCTTTAATTGAGCGTTCATGGTGTGCTTTATAGGACATAGTCAACCTATTCAAAAAAGTTTTTCAAATTTGCTAATTTTTACTAGCTCCCTTACTGCTTGAGGAAGCTGAATTACCATTTTTCGCAGATTTTGCAAGCCCTGTCGATGCGGATTTATGCTGAGATGCAGCATTATTTGGGGCAGACTTACCCTTATTAGCAGCATTTTCAGTCGTCTTATTTGGCTTTGCGGGTGAGCACTTAACCGCCTTATTGTTTTTTGCCCCCTTAACGGGTTTTGGACACTTTGGCGGCAGAGGTGGTGGCGGAGGCTTTTCTAAGCTCAGACTTGCGTTATCTGCCAACGTAGAAGAGACATCACCACTTCGACTGCTAGTTTTAGGGATGATGACCGTAGATCCCGCCTTAATCCGCATCCCTTTAGGAATGCCATTAACTTGCCTTAAAGCATCAGGTTCTACCCCCAAAGTTTTAGCAGCCTGATCAACGCTTTCGGTTTTACTAACTTTTATAGCCGTCCAAGTAGCGAGGGGCTTAGTATATTTTTTTAAATTTGCTTGAAAAATTTCCGCGTGGCCAAACGGCAATAGAATCTGCTGATTGGCGTTGCTGAGAATGACAGGTTTGTTAAATGATGGATTGAGGCTGTGAAATTCATCTTCGGGAATCTCTGCTAATTTAATTACGAGAGCCACATCGATGTCACTGCCGACATCAACGGCAACAAAATATGGGTGATTTTCCAATTGAGGTAAGACGATGCCATAGGCTGAAGGATCCAAAACGATCGCACGGTAGGCCATCAACTTGGGTACATACATGCGTGTCTCTTTAGGCATGGTTAAGCTCTCATAATCTGTTGGGAGGCCAGCAGCAAGGTTACGCTTCTGAGCTTTGGCAATATTCCCTGCACCCCAGTTATAAGCAGCTAATGCCAATTCCCAGCTACCAAACTGATTATGCAAGCGTTGCAAATAATCTAACGCTGCATCTGTGGATTGCAGAACATCTCTACGTTCGTCGCGAAATACATTTTGTGTAAGCTGAAAGTCTTTGCCAGTTGCTGGCATAAATTGCCATAATCCCACTGCTTTTGCACTAGATTTCGCATGCGTTACAAATGCACTCTCCACAAACGGAAGCAAGGCGATCTCCGTTGGCATATTGCGTGCATTGACTTCTTGAACGATGTAAAACAAGTAGCGCGATGAGCGAGCCATAGAGCGATGCACATAATCTGGACGTGCACTTAACCAACGAACTTGCTCAATCTCTAAGGGACTGTTCAGAGGTTCCATCTGGAATCCATCACGAATACGAATCCACAAATTATCCGAAGGGGCATAAACCTTGCTTACAGACTGATTTTGCAAATTCACTCTGGCTGCTCTGCTAGCCTTAGGACTCGACTTTGTGGGCGTATCTGAAGACCAATCGCCCGTACTTGCACAACCAGACAGAAATACCAGCAGCATCAGCGCTGCATACAACACCCGCATTAAAAACGGTCTTTCCAGGCGCGTATGACCGCCAATACATGTGCAGGGGATGGCAAATCTGCTGAATTAGCGGTAGCTCTAGCTGTATTTACCACTTCTGCTTGATTGCAGCGCAAAAATGGATTGACCTGTAGCTCATGACCAATAGTGGTAGGTAGCGTAGGCAAACCTTTCTGACGAAGTTCTTGTGCTTGCTGTGACCATGCAATTAAATTCTGATTATTAGGCTCCACAGCTAGCGCAAAGCGAATATTCGATAACGTATATTCATGTGTGCAGTACACCAAGGTATTTTTTGGAAGCGCTGCAAATTTTGCCAAAGACTGAAACATTTGTGATGGCGTGCCTTCAAATAAACGGCCACAGCCAGATGCAAACAAAGTATCCCCACAAAACAACATTGGTTCGAGAACATTTGCCTGCATATTGGCAAAATAAGCGATGTGACTTAAGGTATGACCAGGAACCTCATACACGTGCAAGCTAATGCGAGGAGAAGCGATTTCTATCTTATCGCCCTCCCTTGCAATCTGTGTGCGCCCCGGAATATTATCCCCAGAAGGTCCGTATACCGGGATCTGATTGCCAAGCGCATTAAGCAAACTAATAATTCCGCCGGTATGATCCGCATGGTGATGGGTAACCAGAATTCCTTTTAATGCTAGCTGGGCTTGCTCAAGGTATTCAAGTACTGGTGCAGCATCTCCCGGATCAACCACCAAGGCGGATTTTCCATCATGGATACACCAGATGTAGTTATCATCAAAAGCCGGGATCGGCCATACCTGCAATAAAGTATTCTTATCCATAGCTTGATG
>JACCDO010670735.1_pt1 | contig 14993 bp, 17 predicted proteins | sample 7446101 | NCBI WGS metagenome assembly JACCDO01 (sample SAMN15323440, study PRJNA562643) | freshwater metagenome | isolation source: river surface water | place: USA:Blue River Watershed | collected 2017-08-16
CTTGCGACCTTTATTTTTACTTTCTGCTTTTTTTACTTTAAGAAGTTTTGCTGGGAAATTATGTCCGTTACATTTCGGTGCAATCTCTTGTAGTAACTCTTCTGACATCTCCTTGTCACGGGTAGACCTTCTCTTCTTGGGTTGCACATCTAACCCACGTACCACTTTAGCGGGTGGGGCAGTTGTTGCCCGCTGCACAGCCACGTGCTTGCTTACGTGACTCAGTTCAATAGCCTTGGTGCTGCTGGCACTGGTATCCGTTGCTTTGTTGGAAGGTTGTAGGTAAGTCAGGCATAAGTCTAACGGATCTATTCCAATGGAACCTGGCACCTCTTTGGTTGGCTTACGACGCTCTTCGAACACATCAATATCGCTGTCACTCTCTGCCGCGTTGTCAGCGCCACTGTCCTCGTTGTCATCGTCTTTGTTGGCAATTCTACTTGCAATCTTCTCGTGTTTGCGCTTCATTGAGGCATACTTGCTGTTGTCGCCGTGATTTTTATTCAACTTTCGGCGGACAAAATTGTCGTTACTTTTACTAGCTGCAGTGATAGGAGCGACCGGGTTGGTGGCAACTGGTGCTTCACTTACCACGGGCTCAATGGGCGCTTCATTACTTTTTATAAGCCTGGCGACAAACAGCTCTGCTCGACTTTCTACTGCACTATGCTGTGTTGGCACTGAGCTGCTAATGGTAGTGGTGGATGTGGTGTTATTAACGGGGCTCTCAGTAAACACTTCTATGTCGTCGTAATCTTCATGAACGCTGACGGCTTCTGTTTCATTATTCGCCTCGTTACCCCCTTTGTTCTCGTTGTTCACTGTATTGCCGACTTCGTGGCTCTTTGAAGAAGTAGACGTAGAAGTAGAAAGGAATGGATTAATTGCTTTGATAGGCTTGCTGTGGCCACTGCTACTCCTCTCATTATTTGTGCTATTCGTTACTTCGTGGCTCTTTGAAGACGAAGTAGAGACAAATGGGTTAATTGCTCTGATGGACTTATCATTACCACTGATACTCTTCTCATTGTTTACTATGTTACTAACTTCGTGGCTCTTTAAAGAAGTAGAGGAAAATGGATTAATTGCTTTGATGGGCCTACTGCCACTGCTGCTAGAAGTACTAATATTACTACTGCTGTTACTCTGCGTAACTCTAGGAACAATATCTTTACTCATTTTTGAATCTTGCTTGGGAAGGTTACTTGCTTGTATTGGCTTTGTCATTTCGAACATAGTTGGTGCAACAGTCTTCCTCGGTAAACTATTAGATGCTCCAAATTTATGCATCATGGAATTCTTTTTCCGTCTTTCCTCATCACTATCATACACAACTGTCTTCCTCTCAGCTGGATCAGATGGCTTGACTAACTTCATATGCGTTGATAGATAAGTCCTTGTGCCCCCCAATGGATCCAACTGTCGGTCTTGCAGTAATGCATTCTTCCCTTTGGTCGGCTGCATAATTCAGCCTTTTTAACCCTATAGAAGTTCTCCGACTTTCTTTCCTTTTCTTCTGTTTTCTCATTTCTTCAAATTGGGGTGTGGAAAATGATTCGAGGTAGAGAAAGAAAAAGAAAGGAGTGGAAAAGGAGACGAGTGTAGAAACTAATCATTCCGATCTAATTGGCCCTTTCGTCGCCCTTTTTGCTTTTTTACAAATTGGTCTATAGAATCAGTAGGTATTCAAGAACCCCGGAACCATGTTCTTGGTCATCGATGGTTCAAATATTCAAAAAATGCTTGTTTCAACGTTGGCTTTGTTGTCACTTCGTTTGGCTCGCCTTACATCTAATGAAGTGCCTGCGGTAGCCTCATTGCTACACAACCAGTTTCCTCTTGATGGTCAATATTCTTGGGCGAGAGCTGTCGGGCTTAAATCTAGTAATTTAGAGTACTATTTATTAGGTGATTATCTACCGAAAATATTTCAAGCTGATGACAGTTATATTGGTTGTTATGGTGTTTTTAATACAGATGAAAAGAATTCTCTTGTTGGAGCTATAATCAATGAGAATTTAAACTTCAATCCTGAAAACAATGATGACATCAATGGTAATTCAGATCCACTGATTGAAGGTACACCACAATATGCATACACAGCATTTGATGCAATTTTATCATCATCCAAACAAATGTTTCTTGAAAGAATAAGGCACTCAAATATTAAAAGTGATGAAGTAAATTATGTTGGTTGGATTGCAACAACAGACTTGTGTAAGAAGAAAGGGATAGCTGGTCAGTTAATTCAAGAGACCACAAAGCAGTTACGAAACAAAGGATACAAATATTCCGTTGCATTTACTGTTTCACCTGCAGCTACCAAAGTGTTCCGGGCTAATGGATACGAAGTATGGGGTGAAATCGAGTATAAATCATTTAAAATGAAGCAATTTTATCCATTTCGCAGCTTGCCCGACAGCCTCTCTATCATGGTGCAGAACCTGCAGTAGCAGGGGCGTGTATGACTGACCGAGTCTACTTATAATTCAATAATTTTGAGTAATGTCAGCTGCTATATGAACATCTATTGGGTCTGGGGATGCAGAGCATCCCCATCTACACCGATCCCGCTAATAAAGGATATCGTCAACAAGTTGGCCCACTTTGTAAGATCTATTTCAGCGAAAACGGAAAATTGGGCTAACTTGTTTACGATATCCTTTATTAGCGGTATCGGTGTAGATGGAGTGGTGATAATTAACTTAAGTTAAGTAACAAGGGAACAAAGAAAGAGAGAAAAGAGAAGAGAAAAGGAAAAAGAGTTGGTTGTTTTAGTCCAGTCCAGTCAGTGGCTCTCGTGCAACATATTTGTTTCGTTGAAATTACTGTATTCGATTAACGTTTCTCTATAACTGTTAGCTGAGAATAATGAGTACTACAGAAAATGATATAGAAATAGAAATTGTGAAAGGTACTGAGAATCCCCCTGAATTATCAAATGAGGAACGTAAGAAGAAAGTAGATGCTATGATCGTGGACCTTGTTGTAAAAGCAGCTAAAGAAAAGGAGCAAAGTAGAACAAGAAATGATGATGATGATACTTGTTTCCAATTATTGCCGCTTATATTTTGTTGTCCATGTTATACCGTGTCAGTAGCATGCTTAACTATTGCTGTGGGTCGTGATAATGATAACTACTGTTGTGCATGCTTTGGTTGGGATTTCTTGGAATGTCGACAAGAATCAAATTCATGTTTCGATTGATTTGTTATTGTGTTATATTACTTGTACATTATTGTGATTAGTGTAACTTTATTTATTTAACTTAATGCTACAGTACTTAAATTTATACAATTGTGTTATAACAATTAAAGAAAGTAGAGTCCACCTATGTAACGCCAGTATGGATCTTCATTCATAATCCCTATCAATGACAAGACAATAGTAGTATCAACTTCTAATCATTACATGGTAATGCGAATAGGGTTACCATGTGCTTTGTGTAGAATCAATTCGTTTATTTCCATGTTCTAATGAGATATATACTCCCATCCTCGATTTCTTGACCCGTCTCTGGTCAGAGTCTGGTGAGTTGAAGAAGGAAACCAACAGAATATCCAACTCACAAAATCTTCCACCTCCATTTTTTGCCTACTACAAATATGTTGAGCAAGCTTGTCTCTCATAGCACGATCGCTCGATCAGCAGGTATTCGTTTTGGATCCAGCAGTGCAAAACGTGTGTTTCCTTGGGAAGATGCATTATTACTTCGTGATCAATTAACAGAAGAAGAAAGAATGGTTCATGATACTGCCAAGGAGTATTGTGCATCTACTCTTATGCCACGTGTTATTAATGGTAATAGAAATGAAGTGTTTGATCCAAGTATTATGACAGAAATGGGTAGTTTAGGTTTATTAGGACCTACCTTGAAGGGTTACGGTTGTGCAGGTGGATATACTCTTTCAACCACTCACTCACTTATAATTTCTCACTCGTAATTACTCGCTCATAGGTATTGGTTATGTTGCATATGGATTAATAGCAAATGCTATTGAATCTGTAGATAGTGGTTATCGCTCTGCCATGAGTGTGCAATCATCATTAGTTATGTGGCCAATATACACATATGGTACTGAAGAACAGAAGCAAAAATATTTACCAGAATTAGCAAAAGGAAAATTGATCGGCTGCTTTGGATTAACAGAACCAAATCATGGATCAGATCCAGGTAATTCACTTACTTACTCATTACTTATTCACTCACTCACTCACTACTTATTCAATTAGGTGGTATGGAAACACGTGCACGCAAGCAAAAGGACGGCTCCTACATACTTTCTGGTTCCAAGAACTGGATCACCAACTCTCCTATCGCTGACGTCTTTGTGATCTGGGCCAAGGATGATGAAGGTGATATCCGAGGTTTTGTACTTGAAAAAGGAATGAAAGGTTTAACAGCACCAAAAATTGAAGGTAAATTCAGTCTTCGTGCATCTACCACCGGTATGATCTTCATGGACGACGTCAAGGTGCCAGCAGCGAATATGTTCCCAAAGATCAAGGGATTAGGTGGTCCATTCGGATGCTTGAACAACGCTAGATATGGTATTGCATGGGGTTCACTAGGTGCAGCTGAGTTCTGTTACAAGCAAGCAAGACAGTATGTCTTAGACCGCAAACAGTTTGGCCAACCACTAGCTGCCAACCAATTAATGCAGAAGAAACTAGCAGATATGTGCACTGAGATCGCACTTGGTTACCAATCCACTCTGCGTGTGGGTAGACTCATTGAAGAAGGAAAGCATTCCACTGAAATGATCTCACTAATCAAGCGTAACTCCTGCGGCAAGTCATTAGATATTGCAAGACAAGCACGTGATATGTTGGGAGGAAATGGTATCTCAGATGAGTACCACATCATCCGTCACGTCATGAATTTAGAGGCAGTGAATACATACGAAGGTACTCATGACATCCACGCCTTGATCCTTGGCCGCGCCATCGTCGACATCCCTTCCTTCGTCCCAAAAGGAAAGTAAAGTAGTTTTAGATACAGTTCTATAGGTTATATAACAGTTAGTATACATTACATAGTAATCTCATTCGTTACTTACTCACGCACGCTTCTTAACTCACGCACGTTACTTACACTCAAATCAATCAACTAATTTCAACTTTCTTTCTTGAAATTGGGTGTTGATTTCATTGCTGTATCGCTCGATAACAAATTTTTCTTCCTCGTTTATGATGGTGATAACTTTCCCGTCGCGGCCATAGCGACCAGTGCGACCAGAGCGGTGGATGTACGAGTCACAGGTACCAGGTAATGTAGGCTGGAACACATGAGACACACTGAGTGAGTAGGTGAGTGAGTGAGTAGATGAGTGAGTGAGTAAGAGTGAGTGAGTGAGTACCTGGGGATGTCGATCCCTCTCGATATTATGTCGGTACACACTAGTAGTTTATATTTATTCTCCTTGAACTCACTCAGAACAACCGCCCGATCGTCGATATTCATGTCCTCCGACAACCCTCTCGCCAATATCTCCTTGGTTCCATAGTGATCGGCAAGTAGCTTCGTGACACTCTGCAACACCTTGTCTAGCTGACTTGTGTCATCTACAAAAATTATTCCTTGCATGGCAGCATCAACGGCTATTTCTTTCTTAATTAAATATTTCAAACAAGCAAGCTTGTGTGTTGCTTGGCATATGACGTACTCGTGCTTGATGTTTTTGGGCACAAGACAGGCGTTAGAGACGTGAATCAACTCAGGTATCGTCTCTGTCCAACCTTGCTGATGGCACATGGACATGAAGTGTTGCCGCTGCTGTATAGTCGCCGAGCAGATGATTGTCTGTCGATTGATGCGGTATTTGGGGTCGACAGTCATTGCATCACGTTGCTTTTTTGCTAGATTTGACATTAAAATCTCATCGGTTATAGAAGCATCCGAGTCTTTTACGGTTTGATATGTACTTGATAGTTGCTGGGATAGCAGCTGATGAAGTATTCGCCGCGACTCGTGGTCGGCAAGGCATGCGTCAATCTCGTCCATGACTATGTACGACACTGCATTCAGTCGCAACCTTCCCATATCTACTAATTTTTTTATTGATTTTGGTGTTCCTACAACAATATGAGGGGGATCAGCTGTAAGCCATAACTGCTGACGGCGGTTTTGAGAACCATCAACAAGAGGCATTATATATATTTTCTTTGGAGCGCCAGATGCCAATTGACGCAATACACTACTTACTTGTAATCCTAATTCTCTTGAAGGTAATATAATAACAGCTTGAATAGATGCTACAAGCAAGTAAATAAGCACAATTTTTAACTAATTAGCAACTGAATATATACCTCGTGATGAATCAACAGATGCCAATATCGGCAGACTATATGCTAATGTCTTTCCACTTCCTGTCTCTGATTGTAATATCACATCATTCCCTTTTAAAATTGATGGGATAGCCATTTTCTGCGCTATCGTTGGTTCATTGTACCCTTGTGATGCACAACGCTCCACCAACCTACAAGAATGATCAAAAGTGGGCGAATGAGTGTGAATGAATACGATTGTATATAGGAGTGAATGAGCGAGTGAGTAGTACGTACCAAGGTGGTAATGAGGAAAACTGATAGAATGACTCAGTATGCTGCATGCTTAAACGAACTTTGCTAGATTGCACCATTGATGACACAAAGGTCAACAGGGACAGTAGTGATGATAACAACAACACCAGCAACATGGTCACCCAACACACCTTTCTCGCAACTTTTTTCTGTCCAAAGTTGAACTCGATGCGGCCCTCAACATGAGATTTCAACACCTCTTAGTTAGAAGTGTACTGCGTGGAGTATGCGCTCTGCGTTGCAGCTATTCGTGTGAATCGCAAACATTTGTCTAGAATCTACTACTAGTATATTTAAAAGCTCTTTGAGTGTCAATGAGTGACCACCGCGGTACCGGTTAAGAAAACTTTTGAGAGAGAATTTTAAAAAGAGCTGGGACTTTAGTGGAATCTTGGCCTCTAAATCTCTCTGCTTCCTTGCACAATGATGGCACCAATGCTGAATGTAGATATTTCTCAAGGCGGATCGCCTTCTTTCATGCCCAACAACTTAACGTCTTCTGATGCGACGGGACAGCTGGCATACATCCGACTAAATGAAGTGGCTGTTGTTGACTTGCAGCGAGGCGCCGATATCACCAGGGTTAATATATTCAACGGTCGCACAACTATCTACCAAGTTGCATATGTGAATATCAAAGTTTCTTCCGTCAAACTTACATATTTAGTTATTTGCACAAGATTAGGAGTACAATTATGGTCAGATTCTGGAGAACGAATGATATATTTCTGTCCTGTGAATTCCTTGAATGGTCTTGAAGAGGAAAATATGCATTATATGCAAGGCATAGCAGCAGCAGGTAGTAATGTCTATATTGGAACATCAATGGGTACATTACTTGTATTTGGTTCTGATAGAATCGATGAATTTAATTTGAATAATAAAATACCCACAAGTAATTCTTGTATCACAGCATTAGCATCCGCGGATAATACAGTTGCTTGTGGTAATGATGACGGTGATATCTTCTTATTCCATACCAGTGATTATCATAGTCTCGGTGTGTGCGAGGGTAAAGGATTCTCTGTACTTACTATGAGTATGACTTCTCAATTAATAATCAGCGGGTATACATACAACATTCCACTCACACCCACCATAACATCACTCACTCATTTGTTCGCGCAGGTACAGCTCAGGTCATATCCGTATCTTTAATTGCAATACTCAGAACTGTGTCATTGAAATCACCGCGCATATCCGCATGATCACCGGGTTGGCTGTGGATCCCCGCAATGATAACATATTTGTTAGCGTATCCGATGACCAATACGTGAATATTTGGGAGATGAAGAAGCTAACCCTTGCAGCGAATACCCTGTCAGTTGAGCTAGTCCGATCGCTTCACTTAGACAACAAGCTATGCACTGGAGTGTGTTACATGCAGGATGGGAATATCGGGATAAGCTGTTACGAAGAGGAAGAGATCACGGTAGTGAAAAGGTAATTTTGTTATTTAATTTTCTATATTTGTTGCAATATTGTAAAGTATTAACTAGACTCTTTAATGATGTCCACCGTGAGGAGGAGCGATGGAGGGAAATGCGGGAAACGAGAGTAAGGATGGTGCGTTGCCCTTGAAGTACGCAATAACTTCTTTCGCTCTGGTGCATAAGTTAGGGACGGTGAACCCGAAATGATTGTATAATTCACCGGCTGGAGCTGATGCACCGTATGAGTTCAAGCCGAATGAGCAGTGTGCGTACGTCTTCCATCCTTGTACTCCCGCTGCTTCAATAGACATAACAGGCGCATTGACTGGGAAGATTTCTAGCTTGTACGCGTGAGGCTGCTTGTCAAAGAGCTCCCAACAAGGCATAGAAACAACTCGCACGGATAAGTTACTATTCTCTTCATGCATTTTCTTTGCTGTTTGTATTGACAAGTTGACTTCGGTGCCAGTACTTACTAATACAATATCCACCTTCTTTCCTGCGTCACTGGATGTAGAGTAGACGGTATAAGCGCCATAAGCAACTTTCTCGGCAGATGAGTGCTCTAAAGTAGGAGTTCCTTGTCTACTGAGTGAAATTACACTTGGTGTACCGCTGTTTTCTAACGCAGCCATGTATGCACCCACCACTTCATTACCATCCGCAGGTCTAAAGGTTAATAAATTTGGGATAGCGCGAAGGCATTCCATCATCTCAACAGGTTGATGAGTAGGTCCGTCCTCACCTAGGCCGATAGAGTCGTGAGTCATGATGTAAATTACACCGAATCTACTCAATGCTGACAGTCTCACTGATCCTAGGGCGTAGCCAATGAAGTTCAAGAAGGTGGCGCAGTAAGGCTTCAATCCGCCATGAGCGAAAATGCCGTTGCAGATGGCAGCCATACCATGTTCACGTACTCCAAATCGGATGTATCTTCCAGCTGGTGTTGCTTTTTGAAAGTCAGATGAACATTTCAACGATGTCAAGTTGGATGGAGTGAGGTCGGCAGAGCCACCGATGATCTCTGGGTATATCTTGGCGATGCAGTTCAAGACTTCTTCCGAGCGACTGCGTGTAGCAACTGCCTTGTTGTCAGTGTGTGAGTAAACTGGTAGTTGACTCTTCCAGTTAGGGATCATTTCATTCTTCATTATTCGGTTGTACTCAACGGCTAGCTCGGGATGCTTGGCGGTATACGCTGCGAATAACTTGTTCCATGCGTCCTCGCAAGGTCCATTGTTTCCTCTGCTTTTGTAGTGAGCATAGACATCAGCTGGTACAACAAAGGACTCTGCAGGATTAAATCCATACTTTGTTTTCACAGCTGCTAGATCAGCGGCGCCAAGTGGTGCACCATGAACATCGTGTTTGCCCTCTTTGCCACTGCCGTGACCAATTACAGTGCGGATTTTAATGATACTAGGACGGTTGACCTCTTGTTTCGCATTGTGAATCGCCTCACGTAATGCATCAAGATCGTTGACATCGTTGACTGTTTGAACATGCCATCCATATGATTGGTAACGCATGTTTACATCTTCAGTAAATGACAATTTGGTGTCGCCATCGATGGTAATGCGGTTATCATCATAACAAACAATCAGTTTTCCTAGACCAAGATGACCAGCAAGTGAACACGCTTCACTGGATATTCCTTCTTGTAAGCAACCATCACCACATATGACGTAGGTGTAATGATCAACGATGTTGAATCCGTCACGGTTGTACACTGCACTTAAATGCTTTTCAGCAATAGCTAAACCAACTGCGTTGGATATACCTTGACCTAAAGGACCAGTAGATACTTCAACACCAGGAGTTACAAAGTTTTCAGGATGACCAGGTGTTATGGAACCTAACAAAGAATTGAACAATTAAATAAAAGAAAATGCAGAAAATATGAATGAGTATATACCTAATTGACGAAACCGCTTAAGATCTTCGATAGTAACATTATATGAACATAAATGTAACATAGAATATAATAATGCGCATGCATGTCCATTGGATAACACAAATCTGTCTCTGTTACTCCATGAAGGGTTCTTGCTATTGAATTGCATGACTTCACCGAATAAAACATGTGCAATTGGTGCACATCCCATGGGTGCACCTGGATGTCCAGAATTTGCCTTCTCAACGATATCTGCACTTAATACTCTAATAGTATCGATACATTTTACGCTTACGGCATTATCAGTGGACTCTTGTCTCGCTTTTTTGGCTGGTGATTCGTGCGACATATTGTGAAATGCGACGGCTTGAGAAATGCACTGAGGAAACTGCACTGGGGAAACTACAATGCAGCAACCTCGCAATTTCACTGTGTGGATGAATCCCGGCCCTTATCCAATTCCTTCTCTCTCTCCTTTGATGAATGCATTAATCCAATTATTCCCGGCGGACCGCCTCCTACAACTACGCTCTCAAATCCTGCTATTGTTTCCTCGTTACTTTCTCTCTAAAGGTTCTTTCTATTTAATCTATTACACCGGTACCAGACGAAAATATTTTGGCGAAGCAAACTTGAAGAAGAATTAGATAGTATCTGCTGAGTGCTTAAAGCGAGTGTTGTAAGGATAAGGGGGAAGCGATGTCGTCTCCATTACCGCGCAACTTCGTAATAGGGGATTCTTTTATTGGAATATTCACTTTATTGAATAAGAAAGCTAATATGAAAGTGTTGAAGGTAAAAGGAGGGACTTTAAAAGGATTCAGTAGAGAAGGAAATGAGGCACGTGTAACTATGCAGCAGCTATTGGAGTCACCCGAGCCATTTCAGTGTGGATTATTTGGGTTCGGTCAAGTTGATATGAACTTATCATTCTACTATGATTTAATCGTGAAACAACAATTCAATGATGATGGTATTCAAATCTTTCATGATTCACCCATTAAAGTGGCTATTTCACTTATCCCTCTACTTGCTTAGAATACTATGATAAATTAGCTTATAACTATGTGCATTATATTGCTTCATTACCGAATGTTGAAAGGAAATATGTATTAAATGTATATCCCCCACCATTCAGTCCAGAGAAGATTAAGGTATTTACTGATGACACTCCTTTACTTACGTGCCTTATTTATTCTTTATTTTTTCTTCAGGTAATCTTGCTAAAATACGGCATCCTTACTCAAGCACAAATTGACGAATATTCTAGTGAAAAATGGGAAGAAGTGAGTAATCATGAAGCGAGGACCAGGCGATTGAGACACTTCAATGCAGCACTAGAGCGTGAGTGTATTGCTCATGAAATAGAGTACGCATCAGTCATGGATATCATATGTGATGAGTTAGGTAATGTGCGAGATGAATACCGTGATGTGAGTGAGTACAATATACACATTCTATGGGAGCCATTGATAGTACAATGGTGCAAATATTTTAATAATTATGGGATAACTGAAAAAAATCTAACGGATATTAAGTACTCAGGTTGTCCCTCACACTCACTTCCTGACTTGGCTTACTTATTCACTCATTTCTTTGCTTGCAGGAGAAAGTTATCTAAAAAAAAAGACGGCAGAAGTTGAAGCCTGGAAAAGTGGTAACAAAGGTATGTATAGTACTAAGGGTCAAAATATTTCGGCGGAAGTAGAAGCATTCAAGAATGGCGCCCCTATGTCTAGCTGTGAGAGCGGGGCGGTGACTGAGTCACCCTCAGGTGGCAGATGGACAGTGAACAAGAGTAATGATGTAAGAAAGTATGTGTCACCTGCTGGTGGCGGTAGTGGCGATGTGAGAGGTGTGTTTCAAGGAACAAGATCGTTGCCCCATGCATCATCAAGCACTTCTTCTACGACATCTACAACGACTCCACCAAGCACTCAACCCGCGGCAGGCAAGTATGTACCGCCGCATTTAAGAAAGAAATAAACTGTTGGTTACGTGTAATTAATGTATCTTCTTTACTCATTCCTTTTCAAAGGGCCTTTGATGTTTCATACGAACAAGAATACGATTACGAGTAAAACTGGCGACATTCTCACCCACTTGCTAATCCCCATGATAGTTTGCGGAACTTTTTTCGCAACAAAAATTTCTTCAAGAAACCAAGCACTTTCCCAAGGCTTTCGGTGCTAAACCATTGTCTAGGGCGACTCGCTGAAATGGCAGCAGCATCATTTCGTGCAAAAAAGGAGAGTGATTCCTCGCGTAGTGTTAGTTGGTCCATCAAATCGATCTGGGATACTCTACTCTTTGGTGCTTCCACTTCCAGTAAGGATGCAAATACTCGCACAATATTTACCTTATTACTTCTTGTTATTGATGCACTGCTATGCTGTGTTATTGTAAAAAAAGTTGCTTATACAGAGATTGATTGGCAGCCATACATGGAGGAGGTGCAAGGGTACCTTGATGGTGAGCGCGATTATGTTAATATACGTGGCTCCACTGGACCTCTGGTCTATCCCGCTGGATTTTTGTATGTCTATTCAATGCTTTATCATATCACAACAGGAGGCAGTAACGTGTTGCTTGCTCAATATATATTTGTCGCCATTTATGTAGTCAATTTACTGATAGTACTGCTGTTGTATCGCAAAGGCAAGAACGTACCACCAATAATGTGGATTCTACTACTACTTTCGAAGCGAATCCACTCTATTTTCGTGCTTCGACTATTCAACGACTGTATTGCGGTGTTATTTGGTTATCTCGCAATTGTATTTTTCACGCATAACAGGTATCGCATCGGATGTTTATCTTATTCATTTGCAGTTTCTATTAAAATGAATATGTTTTTGTATGCACCAGGTAATTCAGTCAATTATTTACTTTACTCGCTCACTTATTTAATGATGTCACTATCCAGGCGTATTTCTTGTACTACTTCTCGCACGTGGGATATACGAGACAGCTATCTGCATCAGTATATGCGCACTGTTACAATTACTACTAGGATATCCTTTTTTATCAACATATCCTATCTCCTACATCTCCAAAGCCTTTGAGCTGAGCCGAGTATTCGACTATAAATGGACCGTTAATTTCCGTTTTTTACCGGAAGAAATATTTGTTTCAAAAGGTCTCTCGTTACTCTTGTTACTGCTGACTATTGCAGCATACGCAGCGTTCAGTTATAAGTGGATTTCCAGTTGTAAAAATCAAGTGAAAGCTAAATTAATCGAGTACCAGGAGCCCCGCGCAGGACCACTTAGCAGCCACTTTATTATAGTCACCATTTTCACCTCCAACTTCATCGGAATAGTGTTTGCGCGGACGTTACACTATCAATTTTACTCGTGGTACTTCCACATGCTTCCTTACTTGCTGTGGCACGCCATACGTCCATCGTTAAGTAGTCCGATTAAGCTAGTTGCACTGGTGGCCTTGTTATTGGCTGTGGAGTACTCGTTCAATGTGTTTCCTTCGACTGATTTGTCGTCAGGAATACTGCAAGGCGCTCATGTTGTCACGTTACTGCTGCTGTGGGTGGCGCCTGTGCCACTTTTGTATAGTAAAAATGAAGAGAAAAATGAATAAAATAATGAACATTTTGTATTATATTTACACTATTTAATTGCTTATAACTCTTGCTTGGCTTGCAGCTTTATCCTTGATGAGTGAGTGTATGTGAGAGGGTGGAGATGGTCTTATCCCGATGAGTGAGTGAGAGGTGAGATACGGATTTATCCCTTTTTCTTTAGTCCTTTAATAGACCGCTTCATTACAAACCACTTCGTTGGACATGCTTCAGTGTCGCTTACTACCGCCTCATTCGTGTCACCCCTCTTCCTTATATTAATATGAATTTCCTTTGAATTATTGGTTATCGAACTTGCCTCTGCTTTTCTTTTAAGTGGTTTATTATTTTTTATCTTGAGTCGAAACTCTGTTCTTTCATTGAATAGCGATGACGTCCCGCTTGTACTTATCTCAGTAGCAATATCCTTAAACTCAAATGAAACGAATAAGCTTTTTGTTGATGTTGCGCTTAAATCAATTCCATTCCAAATGCTAATAAGTTGTCTAATTAAATGCTTCTTGGCATTTACTCTTGCGGCATCTGAATAAAGAATAGTAAGTATATAGATAAAAAAATGTTTAAATGAGTCAACTACTAACCTGTGACAGTGGCTACTGGTTCATTACAATGAAAATGAACATAATAAGCTTCTCTAGCAACTGCATTGGAGCTCCCTAGGTAGCAACAAACTGTCAATAATTGTTTCTTTGATTGCAGAATTCGTGCCAGTCCTTGCATGATGCCATCAATGCTATCAACAAACTTTTGAACTTTCAATAAATATCTCTTCATTCCTCGTGAAACACTTTCATTTCCTTGTGAGAGTAATGATCGTAGCTCGGCAATTGGAACAGGAGACAGATCACGCATGTACATGATGTGATGGATAACACATTCTACTGTATCCAACACACTATCCTCGTCGCCCAGGAGCTCGGGAACGAACAGATCCATCCAAAATTTCAGAGAAGAAAATTGAAATTTTTGAAAGATTTCCATTTTCTTCAATCTACACCCATTCGACGGGTAGTTGAAAGAGAAGATTCTTTTTAATTTTATTTAAAGATATTACTATCATTTACATCTCCTATTGTCCCATTCTTCTATCTACATTATTAGTGCAAAAGATATATTACCAGGGTTCATAGGGTACCGACAGTTCATCACCGAAGTTGTGAGAATTTAGAGTAGCTGTTATTACGTCCCAAATCATCCCACATTTGTCAGATTTGACTTGATTCGTCGTCCTTCTATCTTGACAGCAAAGTTGGAACCAACAAGGAAAGAGAAGAGCATGCAAGACGAATATGCGGCCCTTGTCACAAGTCGTCGAGAAACTCATTATGAGGAGAGAGAAGATGTCTCGCAGCAATTCCAATGATGGTGGCGTGAGTCCATTGCTCCAAGCTACATCCGGTTCGACAATATTCCGTCAAAATGCAATTGGTGGTGCAACTACCGCACCAAATACAACAAATCCATCGTCTCCAATGCGCGAGTC
>JACCDO010263032.1_pt1 | contig 14992 bp, 12 predicted proteins | sample 7446101 | NCBI WGS metagenome assembly JACCDO01 (sample SAMN15323440, study PRJNA562643) | freshwater metagenome | isolation source: river surface water | place: USA:Blue River Watershed | collected 2017-08-16
ACCGCTGCGCTTCTCAAGAACCTTGCCCACCCGCTCAGGCTTCAGCTGCTTTGCCATCTCGCAGCTGGCGAGAAATCAGTGGGCGACCTTGAAACCCTGAGTGGAGCTTCTCAGTCGCTGGTCTCGCAGTTTCTAGCCCGAATGCGCCGAGAAGGCCTGATCGAAGGCCGAAAGGACGGAAAATTCGTTCTTTACTCGGTCGCCGATCCTAAAATTTTGCAGCTGATTCGAGCTTTGCACCGGATCTTTTGTCCCTGACCCCAACCACAGAACACCCGAGGAATGACTTCAATGATTGAAACCACACGCATCATTTTGGACGTCCGAGAAAAAGATGAATTCGATGCAGAACACGTCGCTGACTCGATTCACCTTCCCCTTGCCGAGGTAGCTCGAAAGGGCCCCTCGCTTCTGAAAGCCCTCGGTCAACAGGAAGTGATCTTGATGTGCCGAAGTGGCCGCCGTGCGGGCCTTGCGAAGAACCAGCTTTCTTCACTCATCCCTTCAGAAAAGCTGAAGGTTTATGAGGGCGGAATCCTGGCCTGGAAAGGCGCTGGCAACCCTGTCGTCACCCAGAAAAAATCTCACCTTCCCTTGATGCGCCAAGTTCAACTCGGCGCAGGAACTCTCGCCTTCGTGGGCGCCGTGCTCTCGCAGATCGTTCATCCTAGCTGGATTTATCTTTCCGGGTTCGTAGGCGCGGGCCTTATGGTTGCAGGCGGAACAGGTTTTTGCGGAATGGCTGAGCTTTTGGCGCGTGCGCCTTGGAACAAGAACGAACCGAGCCTCAAAGAAGAAATGTGTAACGTTAGCCCTCGCTCGGGAGGATGCGCATGAGCACGATCACCAAGACCCTCCAGGAACTTCTCACCTCAGGCGAAGCCTGGAACGCAGACCAGCCCTGGGATCTTCGCAGCATCCAAAGCGAGCAATGCCTTTCTTACGTCGCTTGGAACCGCTCCACACGCGAAGCCCTCGTTGTTGACCCTAAGGATACAGACCTGGAAGCTTACCGCTCTCTCGCGAAGACTGAGCTGAAGGGCTACACTTGGCTTGCCGTGATCGACACCCATACACACGCCGATCACATCTCGTGTGCGGCTGATCTGGCTTCAGAACTGGGAGCACCACTTGTGATGCATGCAGGCGCTCCGAGTAAGCGAGTCGATTTGCGCGTTTCACGAACCACTCGCATCCCATCGATTGCAAGCCCCGTCGAACTTCTCATCACCCCGGGGCATACCCAAGATTCACTGACCCCAATCTGGGGCCCCTTTCTTTTCGGTGGAGATACGGTCCTTTTTGGCGACACAGGGCGGGACGACTTACCCGGTGGGAGCGCATCTGATCACTTCGAAAGCATTCAATTGATCAAAAAGTTCGCCACTCCGCAGAGCATTCTTCTTCCTGGGCACGACCACAAAGGCGGTCGTGCATCGACCTGGGCCACGCAGCTCAAGGTAAACTCCTCCCTCACTCAGCCACGGGAGCAGTTTATTCAGGAAGCAGAGGCATTTGACGCCCCGGCACCCGCACTCCTCAAGAAATCTCTGAAAGAGAACTTCAAGTGATCACCTGGATCGGAATCGGAGCTGTCACGGGTTTACTGCTCGGACTCACGGGGGCCGGGGGAGCCATTCTCTCAGTCCCCCTTTTCATTCACTTGAACGGAGCCTCACTCTCGGAAGCAACCCTTCAATCCCTTCTCCCCGTCTTTGCCGGCGCGGCTTTAGGCTGGCTTGCCCAGCGAAGCGCTTCCCAAACCCGCTTGGCGCTCTCTCTCGCAGCAGCTTCAGCGCTTGGCTCGTATCTTTTTGCCCCACTGAAGCCCATCACTCCCGACTGGCTCGTTCGGGGACTCTTTGTCGCGCTGTGTAGTCTGAGTCTTGCTTCCCTTTGGCGGCCCAAGAAAGGGTCTGCAAAAAACTCTCAATCAATGAATCTTACGCAGAGGCCGCCCGAAGCGAGTTCCACTCACGATCCTTCTTCGGTAGCCCCCACTCAGACGATGGATCCGCCCCTCCTCTCGACCACTCTTGCCGGAGTGACCCTGGGCGGCCTCGTGACTCTGACTGGCCTGGGCGGAGGCGTGCTTCTGATTCCCCTTCTCAGCGGCCCATTTCAACTCAGCCTTCCCGCGGCCACTGCAACGAGCTTACTCACGGTTTCACTGAGTGCTTTATCTTCACTCATCCTCCAAGGAATGCGACGCCCACTCCCCTTAGACGCAAGCCAAGCACTGGCTCTTTTCTTAGGGAGCGTCGCTTCTGCCCTAGTCACTCGCGAGCTCATTCGACGTGTTCCGGAAACTCAATTGAACTCCATCCGAAAAACGCTCGTATCGGTAGTGATCGTCGGTTCGCTCGCTGCTCTCTTCCTTAAAGCCTGAAGCGTGTCAGATCAAAAGCAGCGCAAAAGGACTCAGCACCAGGAGCCAATTGGAGCGCAGGGTGTCCCAAAAAGACACGCCCTGAAAGCGCTGATCGTAGAACTGCCCTTGCGCAACCACGCGAACAAAATCACGAAGTAACGAGGCCTCGACCTGAAGACGTCCCGTCGCAAGATTCATCGTGATTCGGCGTAACTTGACAGTGTTCCACTGAGGGTTCAGGTGGAGTTTCAGTCGCGCCATGTGATCGACCTCGTCGAACCCGCCAATCACCAGCTTATCGCCCCTGACCGAGATCCAGAAACGCACTTCCTGCGCAAGCTCGAGGCGAGACGGCATTCCGCGCGAGAGCGTCCTCCCCTGAGGCACGAGTGGCAAAACGAGAGGCCGCGTGAAGTGAATCGAAACACGAAGTTCCTGCTTGCCACGCGCAAGCTTTGCCCCCGTCAACTCAGTCATCAGCGGCGCAAGATCTGCGTTCAACCAAAGCGAAAGAGGGTCGAGAAAGTAGCGAAGCGCTTCGCCCTCAATCCAGATCGGGTCACGCTGTTGCGGTGAATCAGCCGTAGGCACTGCGCGCCCCAGTTTCTCCGCATGATCCCAAACCGATTCGAGCCACTCGGCCCCGCGAGATGAATTCTCTTTCGGGTTTGCGCTTACCCAAGTTGGAACCATGAGCGAGACGGCAAGCAAAGCAATGCCCAACTTCCGCCAAAGCGTCCGTGCTGGAGCCATCATGGTCCCCCTTCACCTTTCCATGTGAAGTACCAGTGTTAATTCAACTTCGTTCATGTGGCAAGTCTTGCCACCAACTCCAGACGCTGCGCAGCATGCGTTCGCGCTCCGCCTGTTTTTCAAGTGAAACAGATACTTCGCTGAGGTGATCTAAATCAAACTCGCCCAAGTCTTCACCCCAACGCTGACTGTGCGCTTCGATAAGCCCATCCCCTTCACCGAGATCAAAAAACCAAGAGAGCCCGCGCAATACCCAAAAACAGCTGTTGCGGCATACAGCGCGCGCAGAAGCTCCTCGCACTCGTGACGGAACTCGGAAGTAGCTTGCGCGAGCTTCGATGAAGCCGGGAACCATTTCACCTAAGAAACGCAATGCCCCCAGATCGTAGTCAAAGCCAACCCGAAGAACTCGCGAAAAAAAACCATTCTGCTCGGCCTGATCATGTGCCCACTGAGCCACACGACTCCCTGCGTGAGGCGTTCCCACCGTGACCAGCGCATCTACGCCGGAAACCTGGAGAGCAGCAAGAGCGTACCGCGCATCGAGCCCACCCTGGCTGTGCGCAAAGAGCAAAGTACTGCCGGCGAAACGTCCTCGTCTTTGCATCTGATCGCGAATCATGAGGCCGCGTTCTTCGATGCTTCCATCCTCTGGAAACTGAAATTGAAAAACCTCACAGCCTTTCCCAGAAAAAAATTCACGCGCCGTACGAAAATAGTCTTCGTCCCGGATCCATCGCCCTGAACCCTCAGTCCCCGGCGCAAAGGCTCCAGGAACCAGACCCACCCGGCAGGCGCTTGTCGCGGCAACCGCGGCCCCGGGAAGCCCAAGGCTAGTCACCACGACGGCCGCTAAGGATATGCGAAGTAAGTCAACCCAAGCGAATACCATCGATCGCATTCAGGCGAGACGCGCGCCGACTCGGATAAAGGCAAGCCACCAAAACGATAACCAGGGCAACCAGCGGGACCCCTAAATAGTAAGACCACTCGAAAGTCACCGGCAGAGTTCGATCGTAGTAGATGTCAGGGAGCTGAATGAACTCATACCGTTTCAGCAGCATGCAAAGCACCCAAGCTAAAGCCACCCCACCGCCCACGCCTACACCGCCGATGTACATCCCTTCGGCTAAGAAGATCGCACCAATCTGCCCAGGTCTTGCACCCATGGCTTTCAGAATCGAGATCTCTCGCCGTTTCTGAAGCACCATCAAAGTCAAAGTCGTCACGATATTGAATGACGCCACAATGATGATGAACGTCAGACTCACGAACATGGCAAAACGCTCGAGCTTCAAAGAAGCAAAGAGCTGTCCATTGAGTTCGGTCCAGTCCTTCACCTGAAGCTGCGGCTGGGCTTTTTTCAGCTGATCCCCCACGCGCTGGGCATGGTCAAAATTAGAAACGCTGATTTCCCACTGGGAAACTCCACTCGATCGCCTAAGAAAACTTCGTACCGACCCCATGGAAGCGTAGACATTTTGGAGCTCCTGCTCAGGAGTTCCGGAATGATAAATGCCGTGAACCAAGAACCGCTTCATGCGGGGCACTGCCGAAAATGGTCCCTCGGTTTCAATCGGAGACACCAGAGAAACAGGATCTCCCGGTAATACCCCCAGCTCGTAGGCCAACTCTTGACCCAGCCAAAGCCCCGGCAAAGCGGCATTGGCTCGGTTAGCCTGAGACGCTAAAAACTCAGGATCCAACGACTCCTTTACCTGCCCTGCGAGCTTCTCCAGGCGCTCGGCGGTCACGCCCTTAATCTGAACTCCGGCGACTTTCTTTCCAGTTCTAAGAATGGCTTCGGTCGAAAGAACAGGCCAAAAATCCGTGATTTCCTCGTGCTCTTTTCGAAAACCAGAAATCCATTCAGACGAAAGAACGGACTCCGGCACAATGCCACGATCCCAACCCTGCACCGACTCTTTCGGCGTGATCAGGACATGAAGATCGGAACTCATCAGTCGTTTTTTCAGTTCTGATTCAAACCCGTCCATGACGGACAGGACGACAATCATGGCCGAAACGCCAAGCGCCACCCCGAGCATAGAAATGAGGGTGATGAAACTTAGGAACCGAGAATTCTTCTTGGAACGCAGGTAACGAAGCCCCACCCAGCGCGTCCAGGGACTGGACAACCACTGACGGAAGGCGCCGCCTTCACTGGAGAGAGGCTTTAGATCACGCCGAGTGGAAGGTTTTGCCACTTTCAGCCAACTTCAAAAGCAAAGCAGCGGGCTCATAGCGGGCTCCGAACTTCTGCTGATATTTCCTGAGTTTTTCGACCAAAACTTTTGCTCCGACAGAATCTGCGTAACGAAGCAGACCCCCATGAAACGGCGGGAAGCCCGTTCCCATGATCATGCCCAGGTCCACATCATCTGCCGTAGCTACCACTTGATCTTCGAGGCAGCGAGCCGCTTCGTTGATCATCGGAAGAATGCATCGGTCGACGATCTCCTCGTCGGTGATCCCTTGCCCTGAAGGCTGAATCCCAAGAATCGTATAAATCTCGGGATTCAAAGTCTTATGACGCCCCTGCGCGTCGTATTCATAGATCCCCTTACCATTCTTCTTCCCGAGCCGCCCAGCCGCGACGACCTTGCCATTGGCGGGAGCAGGCTCCATGCGGGCACCGAAAGCGGAATGCAGGATGTGCGCGACCTTATCGCCCACATCCACGCCGACTTCGTCGATCAGCTCCATCGGACCCATCGGCATTCCAAAATCCAAGATCACTTCATCCAAACGCTCAATCGGCACGCCGTCGGCCACCAGCCAGGTGGCTTCATTCAGATAAGGCATCAGGAGGCGATTCACTAAAAATCCCGGGGAATCTTTCACCACAATCGGCATTTTCCCCATCTGCTTGGAGAGATTGAAAATGGCCGCCACGGTTTCGTCTGAAGTCTTTTCACCTCGAATCACTTCCACGAGCGGCATTTTCGCTACCGGGTTGAAGAAGTGCATCCCGCCGAAATTCTGAGGACGAGAGAGAGCCGATTGCATCTCAGTGATCGAAAGTGAAGACGTGTTCGAAGCGATGACGCAACCCGCCGACACTTGCTGCTCAAGCTCAGCAAGCACCTTCTTTTTCACATCCATTTTCTCAACGATCGCTTCGACCACGAGTTCGACCGATCGAAAGCCCGAGTAATCCATCACCGGAGCAATCAAGTTCAACTTCTGCTGAGCCTGACGCATCGTAATTTTTCGTTTCTGAACGTCTTTCGAAAAGAGGCGCGTTGCTTGTTTAATGCCGGTCTCCAGAGCCGGTGCTCCAAGATCCTTCATCCGCGCCTGAATGCCCTTATCGGCCATCAAATGAGCGATACCACCGCCCATGACACCCGCCCCCAGCACGCCTCCCGAGCGAACCGACTTTGGCTTAATATCGTCACGATTGACGCCTTTGGACTTTTTTACGGCCTCGGTCAGAAAGAACACTCGAATGAGATTCTTAGAAACGGCCGTCGCCGCGCACTTACCGAAACCGTGAGCTTCGCGCTCCATGGCCTCAGTGCGGGCTTGCCCCAAAATACGGTCCCCGAAAGCCCCCCCCGTATCGCGAAGCACTTCGATTGCTTCTAAAGCGGCAGGATATTTTCCGCGGGTTTTCGACATCACGCCTTCGCGGGCTTTTTTGAACATCACGCCTCGGCCCATCGGAGTGCGCTCGAGAGCGGTTCCCATCGGTCCACCCATCCCGCCGAGCTTAGGCTCCTTAGCCAAGCGCTTTCCTGCCTTCAACGATGCGAGATTGGCTTCAGTCCAACGTAGAGCGGCTTCATGAAAAGCGGGGGCAGGCAGGCAGACTTCAGCTAAGCCCGCTTTGGCAGCGCGCTCACCGGTCAAAGTCTTTCCCGTCAGGATCATATCGAGCGCCGTCGCAAGGCCGACCTTCCGAGGCAAGCGCACACAACCGCCCATCCCGGGAACAAAGCCCAGCTGCACCTCGGGCAAGCCAATTCTCGCTGCGGGGTCTTGAGACATGACAATGGCAGTACTCGCCAGAGAAAGCTCACAGCCTCCGCCTAGAGCCGCGCCTTGGATTGCAACCACCGTCGGGAAAGGAAGATCTTCCCACGCGTCCACCATTTTTTGTCCGCTGCGGGACAACTCGCGCGCTTCTTCTTCGGTCTTCGCGGCACGAATCATCTCAATGTCAGCACCCGCAATGAAGATACCTGGCTTGCCCGAAAGGACGACCAACGCTTCGATTTGCCCGTCCGAATGGAGTTTCTCTAGTTTCGGAAGAAGTTCGCGAAACTCGTCGATCGCCTGGCGACTGAATTTATTTACCTTTTCACCGGGAAGATCGAACGTCACGCTCCAGATCTTGGCGCCGAAGCGATCGGAAAGGTTTTCGAGACGAAACGCGGACGAAGCTGCTGATTGGCTCATGTGAATCTCCCGGTGCTTTCCAGTCTAAAGAAAAAAAGGTGGCCACTCAACCTCAGTCAAGCGGCCACCTCGAAAACCCTAAAAGTGGGTTCAAAACCCGTCAGAAGACGAAATTCACCCCGGCAAGGATGGAATAGAAACTCGCGCGCTGTAACTGAAGACCCGCGAGCTGATTTCCAGGATCGGCAACGACAGCCCCTCCACCGTATCCGAATCCCCCAAAAGCCCCGGAAGCACCCCAAAGTGCGTTATAGGGAATCTGTTGCGTGGAATTAGAGCCGAGAACTCGGTGATATCGAAACTGAGCGCCGACGGAGACCGATTTACTGATCCTCACATCCATCCCAGTATTAACCTGGCCGACGAATGATGAGGCTTCGTAGTCTTGCACTCCGAGTGCCGGGCTATAAGCTTGAATCAGAGCCCGGTAACGACTGTCGTAATTCACGAAGCTCCTTTGCCAGCCACCGCCGCCTCCGACGAACGGACGAAGACGAGAGTGAGCCCCCAGCAGGTAAAACTTCAAGCCCGCGTCGATGAGATTCTGACGCAAAGCCCGGGTCTCATAGATCCCCGTCGGAGAGTTCCAAGCGAAACCATAAGTCGGCTGAAGTGAGATTCCATACTCACTAAATTGGTATCCCAGCTCAAAGGTCATCGCTTCGGATGCTTCAATCCCCAAAGACAGACCCGCCGAGTAACGCCCCCGGACCAAAACATTGGCGTCCGGACTTCGCATGCTGGAAACCCCGGCCCGCGGCGTGAGACGTATGACGAGCTTTTCGTCCCGAGGAGCAAAATCGTCGGCCGCATAGACCGAAGCCCCCTGAGAAGGCTGCGGAGCTGACGCAATCGGCGAAGCGACTACCGATGCCGAAACCTGAGGCGCGATCTGAACGGGCTGAGCCAAGGGCTGACCTGGGCGCTCAGTAATCGGAGCCTGCACCGTTTCTACCGACAACGGTGGCAGCGGAGCCTGAGCAGCAACGGAACCCGCGTCTGCGTCCAAACGAGCTGGGCCGCCATTGATCAACTGATCGGCACGCCGCTGCTCATCGCGAAGGCGAAGCTCTTCTAACCGCTGCTGAACAAAGTCGTCGTTCTTCATTTCAGCTCGGAAACGCATGCGACGCATGAGTTCAGCTTTGGTAAAGGCTTGAACCTCAGGAGTTTCAAGAGGATCGGCCGACGGAGTCTGCACCTGCAAAGGTGCCTGAGCCAGCATCACTCCTGCTGGAGCTCCCTGCGATCCATTCTCCTTTGCTTGAACTGCCCTTCCAACGGCTGCAGCAGGCTTGGCTGCAACGGGCGGAGCCGGAAGCTCCGTCACCTGAGGATCAAGAGCCGAAATCGTATCGCCTACCTCGGCAGCCGTAGCCATCTTCTCGGAGGTACCCATGACTTTGCGGGTATTCTCGCGATCATCTAATCTTTGCTGCGTCTGAGCAGTTTGCGCCTGATTCTGAAAAACCAACTCTGCTTGTGCGATGGTCCCGCTGGCAGATCCGACTAGGGCCATCCAACCCAAAGACCTCCACCCCTGACTCCAATTCTGCATCGAACGCATGGTTTCCCCCAAGCTTGGGCAGGGTGGAGCACTACCGTTCTTGGTAGAGACCTGAGCACATCTGGAATCCCTGCCTTATCCCTTCCGCGATACCCTTAACGAGTCGGCCTTGCCTAAAGAAAATCTGGCTCGCCAGGAGGGGCGCTTGCAACCCCCTGAAAACAGGCACCCAGCTCACCCCATTCACGCTGACAGCAAGCGTCAGACAGGATCCCAAGGCAAAAGCTCTTGAGCGAGAAAGCCAGTCAACGTCACGGGACGGGAATCCGCGAGACTCCCCGACTGAATGACCCGAGAGTAATAGTCCAAATAACGCTCAGCCATTTGGCGCGCAGTAAATCCCTGAAGGACCCTTTGCCGACAGGTCACAGGAGAAAACTCACCATTCATGGCCCGGCGCATACCCGCGAGCAGCTCATTTTCCTTTGCACTCAAAACGCCCACCTCGGGCGTGATGATCTCAGGCAAGGAACCATAGGGGGTGCCAAAAACGGGACAGCCGCTAGCCAAAGCTTCGGTCAAAGCCATCCCAAACGGTTCATGCCAACGAACCGGAAAGAGCAGCCCACGCGCGTTCCGAAGAACCTCGCGCTTCTCCAGATCCCCAACCATTCCGTGGTAGCGAACCCCCCGAATCCTCGGCAACAAGCGATGAAAATTACCCGGGAGATTTCGACTCCCCAAAACTTCCAGCTTTGCTCCGGCACGTCTGGCAAGGGCAATAGCGCCTTCTAGGTTTTTCACTTTCCAAGAGGCTTTCGCCAAAAAAACAAAGTGGTCAGATCGCTTCTCGTCGCAAGGAAATTCATCTGGCTCGATCCCGTTATAAACATAGGATGTAGAACCATGGTTCTCAGCGTGTTTTCTTGAGACAAATACCGTGTTTCGCGAAAAAGCTTCGCCGGGCTTTCCGTTTCCACCAATCGTCACCAGAAATGGCCGAGTGGGTTCTTGTGCACCCGGGGGCGCCCAGAGATGAAGAATATCGCACTCTGACGGGACCATTTGGTCGAGCGAAACTCCTTCTCGCCAAGGCGCCCATTTCGCACCCGGAAGAGCGCTCCCTTCCCGCGTCACCAAGGTCACCTGGTGCCCAAGTCCGAGCAGCGCTTGAGCTAACCAAACCATGACCCTTTCCGTTCCACCGTAAGTCGGAGGAGGAATCAAAGCATCATGGCAAAGTGCGATATGCATAGCTCGTTCCCTATCCTAATTTGCAGTCTCAGGACAGAGGCCCGGCAATACCGGACCGATGCGCAATCCAAGCCGTCGCTTCCAGTGCTGCAAAAGCAGCCCCCAAGGACCCAAGCTCCGGATAAGCTTCTGGCGACACCGAAAACAACCCCTCAATCCCAGTGCGCGTCCCCAGGCCTGAACGCAAGCCCGCCCGTAAATTCACGGGCACTTCGACCAAAGTCGAGTAAGGATGCGCTCCTCGAAAATCGTCATCGCTATCGTCGCGGAAATCCGGATAAATTCGCACGACGTGAAACTCTAAAAACGGCATTATTTCGGTCAGCTGACGAAACATTCTCCCCGCGATGCGACGCTGATACGCAGGAGAAAGGGTTTCGGGAGAAAACGGAAGTAAAGTACGCAGAAAAACGATTCGGTGGCGGGCCTGACTCATTCCGCGCTCGGAAGGATCGACGACTTCAATCTCGAGAGGAGGAGCACCTGCTTCGCTCCAAATCATTCTCGAGGCTGCACCCACCGGCACAGCGTCTGCCTCCACGGTGAGAGCCAAAGTAAATCTCCAGGCGTTTGGCCGCGGAGCTTCGCGAAACTTCCGGAACCAGCTCCGTCCGCTGATCGAAGCTTGCTCCTGAATCTGATCAAGAGCGCAGCCCACAACACCACCCTTGGCTCCGATCACACTCCCGCGGCTTTGCAGCTGAACGCCTACAAGTCGCCCCTCTTCGATGAAGATCCTTCGCGCACGAAGACCTTCGGGAACGTGCGCTCCGTTTTGTGTCGCCAAATTCTTCAGGTGTTCTCTGAACTGCCCCAAGCCGCCGCGAAACCCGGCGGACACAGGCGAAAGACTCGCCAAATTCAACCACCGCTCCACACCTAGGTCTGGCCCTTGGCCCGAACCAAAAGCATTCCAGATTGCCGAACGAAGGATCTGCCCCTGGGAAGACTCCAAAGATTGAAGCGGAACGCGAGAGCGGGACTTCTGAAGCGCTCGGATCACCGCCGCTGGATCAGACGGTCCTCGCTCGGACTTGCCGCGAAGGCGACCGTCCGGAAGCGCAGCCCACGTCATTCTCTCGGGCGATTGAGACCAATAGGAGAGCACCTGTCCGCGAGCTCGTTCCACCCACTCTAAAATGCCTTGCACCGGAACCTCAGTGGCTCCGAACTCTCGATCCAGTTCCCGCTTGAGCTGCCCAAGATCGCTTCGCCACCGCAAGCGCTGCCCGGGAAAAAGCAAATCAGGCTCGGAGGGGCTCGGTTGAATCCAATGCTTTTCTGCGTCACTTAGCCCAAGGCGCCTGAGGCACCGATACCAGACCCCAGGAAAACTTTCGGTTTCCCCAAGTCCCACTAAGCAGTTCAGCTCCGGATCCCAGAGCTGATCGTTCTTTGAAATTTTCGATTTTGAGCGGTCTCGCGGAGAATCCACGACCAGAACCGACAAGCCCAAGCGTGAGGCCAATCCAGCAGACAAAAGCGCCCCAGGATCGTCCCCAAGAACCACCCAGTCATAGCTGGAGCGAAGCTTCATTCTGAATCACCCCAACCCGGACGGATCGCGCTGGAACTCCGCCGGAGTCACGCAAGTCCCCACAGCTCGGCAAACCACCACGGGCGAATCTAGGACCTTCGCAGAGGACGGAGCCAAAGCGCCCTCGGCGGGGGTCAAAAGGCGAATGACCTTTTTGGCTTCAAACTCCATTTTCCTCGACGTTTTACCCACTGAAAGGAGCTTAGCAGTGGCTTCGATATAATCGCCCGCCTGGACCGGAGCGAGAAACTCAACGCTCTCGTAAGCACGAAAAAGGCCCTCGTCTCCATCGAGTCGGATAAGGAGTTCAGTCGCTAGATCACCAAAGACCTGAAGCATCTTGGCTCCATCTACTAGACCCCCGGCGTAGTGAGCGTCGTGCGCCCCCACGCGGAACCGCAAATGAACAGGACCCACCTGTGTGTTTTTCGGCATGGCGAAAAGCGTAGCACGCCCCCCGAGGAAGACAAACTCGTGGCCACGGTCTGAACCAGAAACCACTATTTTCGAATCGCTTCGAGGATACGGCCGGTCGCACCGAATCGATCCGCCATTCCAGCTTGCCAGCGAAAGCGGGTTTTCTTTCGGTGTTCCTCATCGGCCGAGCATTGAGTCGTGACCCAGTTCCAAAGCTCATCCGGACTTGCGACCACACTCAGCTGACCAAAATCGCGAAGCTCGGAAATCTCAGTAAAGGTCTCGGCTCGAGACGGCCCGATCGCCACTGGAATCCCCTGAATGGCGGGCTCGATCGTGCTGTGAACCCCTTTTTTTCCGAACCCGCCGCCGACAAATGCCCAATCAGCAGAAGCATAAAGCTCGGAAAGAAAGCCGATTTCATCGACTAAAACGAATGTCTGAGAAGATGCCTCCGCACTCAGACCAGAGGTCAACCGAGAGGTCCTGACCCACGAAGCGCCCCAGCGCTTGAGAAGCGCTTCGATTTTTAGAATCTGGGGGGTACTGACCTGGTGAGGAACGATCCAAAGCGCACCGGGAACCGCGGACGCCCTGGGGAATGCTTGCATCCAAACCAAAAGATCCTCTTCCCAAATACTCCCCAGAACACCCCAAGGTCTGGCCAAGTGACTGAATGCGCGAACCAAGGCCTGCGCCCGAGGGTTGCCCTGGTTGGAACGATCCCGTACCCGCTCCCAGCGGGGATCTCCACTCGTTAAAATCGAAACGCCGGGTTGCTGACCGTATGCCGCGCTCAGCGATTCCGCGTCGCGCACGGAGCTCGCGTGAAATTCGAGCCGAGGGAGCGACTGACCGAGCCATCGACAAAGTCGAAACGCCCAATTTAAGGAGCGTCTTGGCTTTGCCCCAATGACTACAATCGGCACACCCGCAGCACAGGCCGAAGCCCAGAGATCGGGCCATGCCTCGTACTTCGCGGTCACCAAACGATCGGGTTTTGCCGCTTCGAGCAGAGGACCCCAAGTTCCTTCTCCAGGTGAAAAAGCAATGAGCAGGCGATCTTGCGAAAGACCCGCCGCTTTCCAAGACTCTTTCATTCGCTGACTGACTCGGGAATCGGAAGCACTGAAGACCGTCGCAACGACCGCAGCACCCTTTTTTCCGGCCTCAAGAATGATTGGATAGAGGATCTCCAGCTCGCCTGCACTTGCCGCGTGAAACCAGAGAAGCTCGGCCCGTTTCCAAGTCTGATCAGAACCGAGCGGCAGAACGGATTTTGCGAGAAACTTTTGAAGTTCTAGCGAAGAGAGGCGCCTCGGCCCCTTTCGAAAGATCCAGTGCAAAAGAAGTCTCATCCAGAATCGATAAATGCGGGTCCTCACAGATACCGGAATTGCAGGAGCACTCAAAACGGACTGGATCCTCCGAGCTAACTGAGACAGGACGAGCTCGGGCGATAGCTCAGTCATGCACGAGAAGCGCTTCGAACCCAAGCGATGACAAAACCTGCCGTCTTTTCCGCACGGGCGACAAAAAAGATCGTCTCTCCCTAAAGAAACATTCCGTGCACTCCACCCACCAAAACCCACATCCGGCGTCGTTGGACCGTAAAGCACCCAGGTCGGAAGCCCCAAGGCTTCTGCAAAATGCGCTAGTCCCGTATCGCCGCCCAGAAAGGCGTCAGCTTGGCGGAATTTCCTGGCGAGCTCAGAAAACGACGCGGTTCCAATGAGGGAGCGGTGAGGCAATTCAGCAGCCGCGAGGGCTTGGACTAATTGACGAGACTCTTGGTCTTTTGCAGTTCCTGCGACCCAAGCTTCCCAGCCCGACTGCGCAAAAAACCGTACGAACCGGGAGACGGCCCACTGCTTTGCCGGCCAAAGCGAGGCAGGCATCACAATGACGACGGGAGTAGATCGGCGCGAGTGTTCCGAAACCTCATCGGCGGACCCACTCCCCAGGTGACTGAGGCTGACTCGCTGGGCGGAATCCCAAACTGCGTTTTCCCACGCCGAATGTTTTGAAGCTTGCGCTTGATGGAGGTCCAAAATCCGGTGTGGCCGAAACAATTTGGGCCAAACCCGCTTTAAAACGAAGTAACCACTCCGCCGAAAGCGCTCTTTTGAGGGCTTCGACCAGATCACGCCCTCTGGAGCACTAAGGCGCGCGCGCCAAGTTCTTAGGCTTCCCTGAAGATCGAGCACTTGATCGCCCGAGCTCAGAGAGATCTCTTTCCAGAGGCGCTTCCAGCCGGTGGCGCCCGACTTTTTGTCGTAAACCCAAAGGCGAGAAATCGCCGGATGCCCTTCAAAAAGCCCGGCGTAAGGGACTGTCGTGAGCCACTCTACGCGGACGCCGGGCGGCAGCGACGACAAAACGCTCATCGCGAGAATAACGTCACCCAAGCTGCTCATTCGAATGACGAGCGTTCTGGGAGCCGCTGAAGTTGGAACACCGGTGGTAATCGAGTAGGACGACCCAGGTTTCATAGGAGAAGAGAATTGATCTCGCAAAGCGGACTCATCGTTGAGTGGTCGTTAAGCTGAAGACGGGATCGTGCTTGGCCGGCAACGAACCGTCAAGCGCTCAGTGAGAGCGCCAGAAACGACAACGCCCGCGATCCGGAAACCCGGATGCGGGCGTTGATAAAAGAATGGGGGCATCGTGCTACGCTTGCGCCGGGCTACCCCGGTACTAGGCTTGCCGCAGACGAGCTTAACTTCTGAGTTCGAGATGGGATCAGGTG
>JACCDO011760272.1_pt1 | contig 14992 bp, 4 predicted proteins | sample 7446101 | NCBI WGS metagenome assembly JACCDO01 (sample SAMN15323440, study PRJNA562643) | freshwater metagenome | isolation source: river surface water | place: USA:Blue River Watershed | collected 2017-08-16
TCGCGTGTAATCTGCGATTGGCGGGGCTTGCCAACGCATTTCAAATGTATTCCGGAAGTAACACGTTTACACCGTACATTCCGTTTATCTTGCGCGCTGCCATGACAGAGCATCAAAGTAGCAAGAGTCATAGTCGCGGAGTGGAGGTGAACTACATGAACAACTTGTCAGGAATGTCAAAGATTATGCACAGCAACTTGACCGACGCTCATCACCAGCTACTTTGCCACTTGATAAACGTCTCCATCGAACACTTGAAAAGCATCGCAACGGGCAATGTCGAGAGCGAGGAGAGCAAGGTTAAGATAGTGGTTGTAATGGGTACTCTGACATTATTGTTGCAAGACCTCAGTGCTTTTGACATTTTGTGTTTAGCGAATAGCAACATCCTAACTCTGTTTCAAATTTGCATCAATATTCAACACGCACAATTGAGTGTTCTTGCGTCAAAAGTCATGGAACTCTACTGCATAAACTTATCCAAACTAAAGTTTGATGATGCATCGTGTGCAAATACCGCGGCGGGAAGTATCAACCCTTCGTCATTCTACGAAGCAGTGTTGAAGATACTTGACGTAAGTCTTGCCAAAGATGTCGAGCAGTTCATGCAGGTTAATAGTCTTGTCAACAGCGCTGTGAATACACCAGCAGGTAATACGCCCACCGACGACAGTGTAAGCAGAGGCACGACAATAGTGCCATCCTGTAATCTAGTGTATGCATCAATGGAGGAGTCTGGATTTACATGGACGCATCCGAATAGGGGCGAAAGTGCAAATGCTTGTAACATCCCAATAATACATTCATTATCGTTTTACGTATACTTACAGAGTCTATCAGATGGTCAGATCACGAGCACGGGTCCAGTTCAAAGCGGCGCAGATCCCTGGGATGCCATTACTGTCGGTATCATGAAGAACAAATTCGTCGTTAGGATATCGAACTTTAGAGGTCCTTTCACAGCTACATCCAAGGCATCTGTCACGCTCAACACATGGACACACTTCGCATACGTGGTGAATGGAAAAGCCAATACAATAGAGCTGTACATCAATGGCTGTTTCGACGTATCTGTCCCCTTAAGTCCAACATTATTCGCAGAATCAGTAACTCAAACTATAATAGACCATTCCATAGAATCGGAGCACCCATACAAAGATAACGCTAGTGATTGGTACACCGTTGATATCGCAGGAGCCATCAAATATAGTGTTACATTCGACGCGAGGACCAAGACGGAAAGCGGATGTGATTACTTACTATTCTATGAAGGCACTGATAAAAAAAAGCAGGTTGGTGATAAGTACTCTGGGGGGTACAACAATAGGGACCCATGTTTCCCAGGTCTTAACGGTCGCCCTGCACTGGAAGTAAACTGTCCCATTTTTCAGTTTAACTTTATATCTGATAGCTCGACTCATGATTGGGGTTGGAAGTGTAACATTGAGGCAGTTACGGAACAAGTGAATAGCACCTCGCTGGCGCACAAAGTGCTCGAGATGCCACAAATACACATCGGGAAAGTATCCGATAGCAATAGTATTACGGGTTTTGTGACTGGTGTGGTACTGGGCCACAAAGATCCGTTATCTGAGGCTTTAGAAACAGCTCATGACTTTACTTATTCGGCATCTATTTGTAGCGCATTGAATGATATCGCTTCTATGAATTCGTCATGGCATAAATCTGCAGATTATTATAAGTTTAGCTTAAGAACAATTGGGACGACCATCAGCACCATCACTGCTATCGCCTCTAGTGACAAGGATTCACGTTTTCTTGAAGAAATACTACGTGATAGCAAGCTACTGGACACGCTTTACACGCTGATACTCTATGCGCCGAGCCCGACGGTCAGACTCTCCAGTGCAAAGTTAGTATCCTTGCTGACGAAGATAGCACCAATCAATTTGATCCAGGACAGATTTTGCCAAAGTATACTCAGTCGAGAGCCGTTGATCTCTGACAAGACCCTTCTATTTGACAACTCATTCATGACGCAGGCCCTTAGATACATAGGAGATAGCACAAACTTGCTCAAACTTCGAGCCAAGAATCAGTGTGCCGTCATGCCGCATCATCATTTAAGGCCCTCATTATTTGTCAATGAGACGATAAGCCGTCGATTGATGCAGTCTTTGATTGAGAGGTGGTATGTGAGCGATAGCAAAGCAGTCGATTTCATTTTCTCGAAGCTGAGGGAAGCTATAGCTCAATTAATCAAGGAACTACGTAGCAATAACGTGGTCTCTGATGCAAGTGATTTCTACCACGGTCTGGTGACAACAATTTTCCCATGCAGTATCTATAATCAGCTACTCCTTCCAGGCACCGTTGTTATGTGTGGGAATAAATTACTGGGTGAACAAGTTGTGTTATGTGACAGTTCTCTACACAAAAGCAATGACCTCGACACGAATGAGTCGATACCACTAACTGTGTCTTGTATTCAAGTAAGTAGCGGTGCTTCTTCATCGTACAACTTGTTGAATTCTAACGATTTTGATAATAATTGGGAATCAGAAGGTTCAAGACCACACTGGATAAAAATTTCTGTACCGAGTGATTTTTGCTGGGCCAAAGTGCAGTTGTATCTGTTAGACTGGGGCAGTTACTCGCCCGAAAGATTGAGGTTGAGTTTAGGGGATAAAGTAATCAAATCAAGCTTTAGAATCCCTAAAAGTGGTGGTTGGTTTACAGTGCTTGATGTCGACGAGGTGCCCGAAGGAACGAGCGAGTTAGCGTTCAATAATATTAAAATAGAAGTATTGGAGAATCATGAGGGCGGTTGCGACTCTAGAGTTGCATGTCTAAGAGTGCTATCCGGTGGCAGCAAGTATCGCAATGTCATTTTGTCGCCATTAAAAGTCTCTGAAGTCATTGGTAAAGTCCACATTAATGCACAGATGGAGGATCTTGCACCTTCTGGGTTGCCGGATAAAGAGTGCCAAGCCGTTTCATCCAAGATATTGACCGACGATCAGTTGCTTGACACAATATTGCCAGTCCTTAGCATGAGCACCTACGATGAACGGAATTATATCGCTGCAACAAGCAATGCCGGCGCACGATCAATAACGGTAGAGACGACCCATCCCTACAGCGACAATATGGATCAGTTTTGGGATGTGGAATTCAAAGATGCCGATTTCATGTTAGTGACATTTGACGAGCTCAGCGCTACTGAGCGATCTAACGACTACGTACAATTTTTCAGTGATCGCACCAAATCAACGCAGTATGGTATAAACAAATATAGTGGTGCAGCAGGTGAAAAGAATTGGCCAAAGGAGCCACTGAGAATAGCAGCCTCCAAATGTGTGGTATTCTTTCACAGTGATGGAAGCCAAACTGACTGGGGATTTCGAGCTAATATCAAAGGAGTTAAGAAGACTGAAATTACTGATGACCTGTACGTTCGTCCCGAAGATCTGACCTTGTTGCAGCGGCGCTACTTCAAAAGCGAAGCACTAGATATCGTTAAGGTCATTCTTAATCGACGGGAGTGTCATCAAGGCTTGAGCATGTTGTTACCATTTCTAGTGGATGCATTGATAGTTCCTATGATAGCAACTTCGGCGGATACTGATTATTTGCATGAGGCAATAAATGAAGAAGACAAGGATACCACAACCATAACGAGCATTAATCACTTCAGGTGTAACGTGTCCTTTATATGTAGAAATTTGCAGCAAAAGTTGCATCAAGTGTTCACTGCAATAGACAAGGCTAAGAGGGCTAGTATTGTCGTCACAAAAAGGAGCACTTACAAGCCCGCAAGAAAGCAACTCTTCTACAATGCTGCTGGGTATGCCGTGGGACTAGGTAGTCGCAATAAAGGAAAATGTAAATTCTACTGCGGTAGAAATCATACTGCGATACATGAAGCAGGTGGCAAATGTGGACCATCAGATGGCCCTCAGTGCCCTGATTGTCAAGCATTTATTCCTCGGAATAGTGTTCGTGCTATCATGAAATCGGGTTCAAACGAGAGATTATATTGTGGCAGAAAATTAGGTCGAGATGCTATACCTGGTAGTGATGGCCAGTGTGGTCCTAATAATGGTTCTTTATGCATATTTACTCTTCATAACCAACACTAATTCACTCTTTTAGGCCCCCAATGCAACGAATGTCGCCTGTTCCAATCCCTGGAATTGGACAAGGATCGCAGTGTTTTGCCTATTTCCAAACTGGATTTCGAAGCTTTACTAGCCCGTGAGTCCGACGAGGCCACCGCATCATCAATGTCTGAGGCGTCACTAGGTCTTGGGCAGGAAAATATAGATGCTCCAAGTATCGGCGTATCTGACAATGTGATCCAGCCTGATTCCGAAGGAGTGCTTTGCCAACAATACGCGCGTATTATGTCCGCATTAAGCGGAGATATCAATATGACGTTACTGGCAGAGTCTAGCGAAGAAACTTTTGTGGTCCCAGAAGAAACAGAGGTACCCACAACAAATGAGAGGGCAGTTATTACTGAGGAAACGCTATGCGATGAATTTGTTATGTGCGACGAAGAGCTGTTTTTACTGGCTATAGACGACGCTAGTCGAGACGAACAACTCGCAATAGCGACCCCAGAATTAATTGCAAAGTTATCTCCTGAAATGAAAGAGCGTGCTCTTCGGTTACAGCATAAGGAAGACAAAAAATCAACACCCGTAAAGAAAACGAAAGCTTCCGTTTCCACACCAGTAGCTAGTGCAGTTATTAGAAATACTAATCATACGTCGTTGCGTTGCGGCTGCAACGGTCACTTGGGCTCAATACAATTGCCTTGGCCACTACAGTCCGATAGCTTACATAAAGATGATTGTGTATGGGAATGCTGCGAAGCTCAATGGTGCGTAGAAACTTGCAGCAAAGGCGGTGGATATATCACCAAATACCATCTGCAGCACACGTTACTGAAGACTACAGGTAGTAGATGCATCACTGCTAGATGTGATATTTGTAATAAAAGTGGCGTGTCTGCATATTTTTGTGGTAATTGTGACTTTGATGTGTGCAAACCGTGCCTGGAGAAAGAAAAATCACAGGCAGAATTTTTGACACAGTGGGACGAATCTGCAGTCTCTTTGTATACCAGTATCTGCGATGATTTGTTTGTTAACGAGGACACATCGGGAAGCACCGATGCTCACCTACTTTCCTCGCAGCTATTGCCTAATGTGAGAACGAGGAAGAGCAAAAATAGCGGGAAGTCTACCGTGGACAACAGGAATAACAGCATCGCTGCACTTACCGAGGAATTCGAATGCTTGATTCGATATAAAACCCATGATCTATTGTGTGAAGCATTAAAACAATATGGTACATCACGAGCTGCAATCACCAAGAATACTTACGCTATGTTTATAATGATCACAAGACTCGCCATGATTGAATATAATCACGGACACTTGCAGTTGATGCACAACGTACTCTCTTGCCTTCAAGGCATGCTGCAAGCTAACCATGCAGCTACCGTCGACTTACTAGAGCATTTGATTTATTGGAATACTGCCAGCGTAGAGTCCACGACTGCACCAGGCGCATCAATAGTGTCGTCATTACTGACATCAAGGCTCACTGAAGTAGCCCTTTTTAGCGTGAATTTGTTGATCAACAACTTATCCGACGATCTAAAAACCTGCGGCGATAAGGGCGCTTTGGCAACTAGTTTTTTCAACTCCTCTACCGGCGCTATTATCTTACACAGTTTGCAAAAATTCTCGAATTATTTCGATCCAAAAATGAATAAAACTCGAGCAGATGCGTGTGGTTTGTGTTCGTGGTGTACGTACGGTAAAGGTACTTTGACCTGCACCAAGCGCAATATTATCAAATATGGTGTGGGAATTATTCATAGCATCTTCACAATACTAGAGCACTACGTGGTGATTGACGAGCTGAACCCGACAGTAAGCCCTCAAATAGTAGGCATTGCAAAACGATTTTCTGCATTTTGCCAGTTCAATTTATCAGGGAATCAACAAGATGGTGACAATGATGAGCACGCTTCCTTCTTTACCGAGCTCGGTGCAACTGTGCAGCAGATCCTTACCAAAATGACGTTGAAACAACTGAGACAGAAGTATCTCTATCCGAGGTACACCTTCAGGAGCAAGATACCAGTAATAGTATCTGCAGACGAGAACCTGATCAAAAACGCTTCGGCGACAGGAATTCGTGTTAACGATGCCGCGAAAGCGCTAGTTACACATCCATTAGTTGCACTTGGCTCTGATGTAGTGGGATTTAACGGCACAACTTACTCGTTTTACATCAAAATCACCAGTTCTACTTGCGTTACCAGCAATAAATGTAGTTCAAGCGAGTGGGAATCGATCAACAGAACTTCGAAGCTCACGTATGTGAATGAGGATAAGAAAAAAAAAGAACTAACGTCTAAGTCGCAGCATAAACACAGCGGCACATTCAGAGATACACAGTCAGACTTGGAACAATTTTGCTCCTTACCAGCTCAACCTGAAGGACCATTATGTGAGCATGGTGATACCATCATTTGCCGAAGTCATTGGAGCTGTTGTGGATCTGATGTAAGCAATAGTCGATACTGCTGCATCATCCCTCGCAATGGGAATGCAGTTGCAAATGATGGCAATAACGATGATGATACAGTGCACTCAGGCGACGTATCCGATTACGAGAATAACAGTGAAGATGATGATGATGATGATGATGATGATGATGACGGTGATAATGACGAGAGTAATAGTGAAGATGATGATGACGAGAGTAGCAGTGATGATGATGACGATGATGATGACGATCATGAGAATGACCACGATGATGATGACGATGATTCCGATGATTGCGACGAAGAGCTTAGTCACGACGATGATGACGATGAAGAGCACAGTCACGACGATGAAGAGCACAGTCATGAAGACGACGAAGATGATGAAGAGCACAGTCACGAAGACGACGAAGATGATGAAGAGCACAGTCATGACGACGAAGATGATGAAGAGCACAGTCATGACGACGAAGATGATGAAGAGCACAGTCATGACGACGACAATGATGAAAATGGCGACGATGAGCTTGTAGACCGAGTTATCTCCAGAGCAAAAGAACGTCTGAACCAAGGCGCTGCTAAGGAAATGAATATTGGCGGAGACATAAAGCCCAACAACAACGGTACAGACCAAAGCGTTGGAAACATTGAACCAACGAATGCATTACCACCAAAATTGTCTCTGAATGGCAATAAAAGAATCAAACTATCTAACGGAGGCATGTCAAGCCTTGGTGGCAGTAACCCATCTAGTGGTAGCGTGATAAGCATAGGACTGTGTAGTTCCACTAACGCCAACGTAAACTTACCTGTAAGCCTTTTGTTCGGGTACTCAAGTGACGGAGAGCTATTTTGCAATTCAGCAATTGTCAGTACCAAGGCCCCCAACTTCGGAACAGACGACATCATTGGCATCCACGTCACGTTTGGTCCTACTAACGGCGCGGATAATACAAAGAAAATGACCTGGTTCGTGAGCAAGAATCATACGATTGTATCGGAGCCGATAGACAGTTATGTCGGTAATAATTTAATGGCCAGACCAGCAATCTCCTTGGGCGACTCATCTCAATCCGTGGAGTTCATCGCTCCACAAAACCAGGTTATATTTCCTCACATATGCGTCCCTCAGTATATATCTCCATTTAACAAGCCCAGCAATCTGAAGACAGATATGACTGCCATGTACCAAAGTGTGTATGTGCGCCATCTTATGAGGACACTAATATATAAATCAGATATTTGTGAAAATAATTACGAGGATTTTAGTCGCTTGTGTAGCATCGAGCTTTCGAGGGTTATCAAGAATAGTTCATTGGCAATCCCCAACATCGTAACCATAGACGGCGCTATTGGTTACAGAGTATCAGTAACCATGCTTGATGGTTGTCGGGAGAAGCTCACATCGGGGGGATCATTAATCGTTGAGTGTGTCGATGACGTTGTTTTGAAACGATCTGAGCCAGCAATTCCAGTGAGAACGTGCATTCCACTAGCATCGATAACCAAGGAATCGATAACTATCGACGACTCCGATGAGCAGCAGGCCAATTATAGTATTGCGCACAATAAAACTAGCTTGATTCAGTTCGAGTCGATGCAGTTTAGTGACCTAGTGCATGTCGGAGCAAAGGTTACCAGAGGTCCGCACTGGTCCACAGCCTCGTCAATGAAAGGAGACGATGCAGATGGAGGTGTTGGCAGTATCGGTATTATCACGGGCGTGCAAGCCGATGTTAATAAAGGTTTTAAGCCAATAAAGTTGCTGACCGTTGAATGGAAGTCAACAAATAATGTGGGGAAGTATATTTGGGGCGGTGGCATGTATGAAGTTGTAGTGATTGAACCTTGTAGCGATCCATTGCGCAGCGTAAATCACCCCAGCTACTTATTCGCTTCGGCATTAAATGTTTACATAGAGGGCGAACATGACCCAGCAGTGGAATTGTTCGAAGTGCACATCAGTCCAATCTTCCTTGCACAAGACTTGCTGCATCACAGCAACTTCGTATCTCTGCGGAAGAAGTATGAGGACAAATTCAGACTATGCGACGAGGAGATCACTGCGATCGGCAGATGCATCGATGACTATCATACCATGAACTTTACTAGCCGTAGTTCACAAAAGATTGCAGAAAATTTTCATGCAATGCATGAAATTGCATTCGAAAATCTTATAACAAGTCGAGATAAAGAGACGAGGGACTGTGCAACCGGGATCATTCCCTATTCATCAGCCCGCTACTTTTCTCATATGAATAGCAAGGGTCATACCATGATTTATCCTTCAACGATCGAAACTAGTCATCCATATGAGCACAACATGGATCGTTACTGGGACGTGACCTTTGACGACGTTGATTACATGCTAATTACATTTGACGAGAAAAGTGCCACGGAAGATTCGCACGACTATGTAATGGTGCTAAGTGACAGGAAGAAGACTAAAGTTTACGGGAAGTATACTGGCTCGACGGGAAATCGTTGGCCAGGTGTCAGAGGCAAGGCCGCGTTAAAGGTCAAAGCATCGAAGTGCGTTTTATACTTTCACAGCGATGGTAGCACCAATGATTGGGGATTTAAGGCGACAGTAGCAGGAGTCAAAGAGGACAAACAGAGGCACTACATGGACATAGACAATTACCCGGAATTGAAGTATATACGCTACAACTCGCGCTCTTTCAACAGCTACTACCACTTACTTATCGATTTGAAAGTTCATCTGATCAAGTTATTAAAGTCAATAAAGTTGCAGGAAGGCTCTATTTCTGGATCTCTTCCCTGGATGCTGTTGAGACTTAGACACCTAATCCCCACGGCTACTAGAATGTCTATAATCAATAGAGCGCTAGAGAAATCAACCACGAAAGCAAAATCGTTTGAGATAAACATAGATCGAGTAAGTGCCAACCGGCATATTGACCGCGGCGAAGTGGACCATAATGGCCAGTGGAGTGTATTCAGTCAAATGTTTAGGGAACTAACAAGCAGGCCCGTCTCTGATTTATGTAGCAATGACCGCGGCTTTAAAATAGATTTAGGCGAGGGAGCCATTGATGGCGGCGGACCGTATCGCGAAGTGTGGACGAATTTAGCAGAAGATCTGATGAGTTCATACTTGCCAGTTCTAGTTCCATCACCGAACCAGCGAACGAAGACGGGCGAGAACCAAGAGAAATGGGCTCTCAATCCTTTATGCAACTCTGCCGTCCAACTGCAAATGCTCGGTTTTCTCGGTAAACTCATGGGAATGGCTATACGCAGCCACAACTACCTAGAAATCGAACTGTCGCAGGTGTGTTGGAAACTAATTGCCGGTGAGCACGTTTCGATGCGAGACTTCCAACTACACGATGAACAACTAATAAGTTCTATTAATCTTATTGATGCGGCTGACAATGCTGAATCTCTTGCAGATTGCTTTGGTACTAGCGTGCAGTGCTTCACTACTGTGTCTTCACTCACCACTACTGAGGTCGAGTTACACCCCGGAGGAGCAAGTACTATCGTTACGATGGAAAATAAACAAAGATACGTTGAAGAGCTTCAAAGATTTATCTCGGAAGAGATGACTGTGGTAGCATCTACTATCAGAGCTGGTATTGCCACTATAATACCTCCAATATCTCTATTGTTGATGAGTGGAGGCGAGTTAGAGATGCAAGTTTGTGGCGATCCATGTATCGACTTAAAGGTGCTAAGAACAAGAACGAAACTTGAAGGATGGAGTAGCAGTGACCCATTAAAGGAGTACTTTTGGTCCATGTTGGAGGAATTCAGTCCTAAAGAATTGAGTATGCTCGTACGGTTCAGTTGGGGCAGAAGTAGGTTGCCTAAAAAGAGTGATTATGAATGGAAAGTAACTAAACTTGACTGCTCCAACTATGATCAGCGACTGCCAGAAGCGCATACGTGCTTCTTCCAAATTTGCATACCACCATACAGCACGAAAGAAATCGCAGCAGAGAAAATTAAGTACGCGATTCACAGCATCGACATGTCCATGAGATAGCCGCGACTCGCCTACGCAACACCGCTGTACTCTTCTAATATTGTATATAATCAATCCATGCCAATCCCTCCTCATCCACACCCTTCTACCGACGTGTACCGGTAATTAGTGATGAGTCACAGGTGACACATCGATAATGCATCTCCTGTTTGCACTTTTTCTTTTATTTTGTGCATGCGTTATCAACGATGCGTTGCGACCGCAATTAGCACGGAAGGAGCTAGTGATTTGGGACTGCGATGGAGTGTTAGTAGACTCTGAGGCGCTGCTTAAGCAAGGTGAAGTCGATGCACTGCGCGAGCATGGTTTCCAGCTCACCAGGGATGATTGCACAAGGTTGTTCTCTGGGTATTCGCCTGAAGCAGGAGCTAATAACTTTAAATCATTTACTGGGAAAGAATTACCGAAAGACTTTTTTAAGGAGCAAGTGGCTAATTCGCTTCAATTGTTCCGCGATAAATTGATTCCATTAATGCACACAACAGTGTTGAGTCTTCATAATAATAATATCAGACAATGTGTAGCATCAGGATCTCCCCGGGAAAGAGTAGATATATCCATTACTAAAGGAGGAATGGATGTCGCTTTCAAATCAAATAACATTTTCACGAGAGAAGATGTGACAAAAGGTAAACCAGCTCCTGATTTATTTCTGTTAGCTAGTAACAAAATGAACACAGAGCCATCCAAATGCATTGTTATTGAGGATTCCGTAGCAGGTGTACTTGCTGCAAAGGCAGCAGGAATGGATTGTGCAATCTATTTAGGAGGTGGCCATGCCGAAGGCCAATGGTATCGCGATGCATTCAATGAGCACACAGATGTACCCAGACTGTACACTCCAAATGAAGTACTAACTTATATTAAGAATTGTATGCAATATGTAAATTAATTATCTTAAATACAATATTAAATTTTGTTGATATCACAAATAGCAAATGCGAGACATCCTCCAACAGCAATAACACATCCCACAATTTTCTGCGGTGTTAACGTTTCTTTGCCTCCTATCAAGAAGTGCAAACCAACAAATATCGCGACCCTTTTCAATGTATTTCCAACGGCACAAGACACAGCACCCAGCTTGGATAGGATGATATTCTGATACTCATTGTACAGATAAAAGCTGAGACCAGAAACAAGTACATTGAAGTAGAAGGTTGGCTTGTCGCTTATTTCGTTATGAGCTTTTTGTATTGTGCTTACTTCCTCAATATACGGCACTGCGATTGCTAGCAGCACAAATGATAGCAACGTGCTCAAGAAATGTTCGTTTGCAGCATCATTAAGGTTTGTTTCAACTTTAAATGATTCAGGTAAACCTTTTCGTAATATTGAGCGTAATGCGAATGCAACAGTCGATGCCATGGCAAGTTTTGCAGCATCAGTAGTAAACTCCGTCGACATACTCGCAATACTTAAATTTCCTGATGTCGCTGCATAGGCAACACCATATGTAACAGGTAATAAACATAATCCAGTAAATATTTTTGGTACATTTTTCCCTCTTGTCCAGAAGAATTGTACTACAACTTGTACAAGTGGCTCACTTGCTTTTATTACATGAGTGAAGCTACCACCACCAGGTGTAGACATTGCAATCACTGCGGTAATATGTCCAATGGTATTTAATATAACGATAGGCATCAAAGCCAGTACATGACTAATCTTAGTAAGAGTGGGTGGTTTTCTTAAATTAAGTAGAAATAATGGAAGAACGTATATCATTCCAGTAGCTAGCTGCGCCGCACCCATTGTCCAGGGAAGTAACAAATCATTATTCACCTTTTTATTGTACACATTATATGACACACTTGTTCCATACCACACTACGAAGAGAAGAAGCAATTCGAGGATTCCCGACCCCGCTGAAGGTTTCGTCACAGGCATGGAGGTAGTAAGCCGAGTTGGTGTCTGCGCCTTCTTCGACATCTGCTTATCGCACGATGCTTTTGGAATGCTTTTTATGATGATGTCACAAAGAGAGATGTCCTTCAAGTGAACCGGGGGTGTGGAAATTCTATTTTGAATAGTAACAATGATACATAATTTAATCTACTTAGTCTTTCTGCTTACTTAGGCAGTGCTAACCGTCCGCGTTATTCACTTCGGCACATAGAATATTTCCTCGAACCCTGATCGCCATCCACTAGGTAACGTTACCACGTTGATGATTTTATTAACCGATCCGTCTTTCAAATATTGCTGGACCGCTTCTCGGATGATCTCCTGCATTTTATCGTAGGACTCGGATACTCGGGGAAACTTTTGCGCATAATATTCCTCTAAATCTAACCATCCCGCATGAGAAATCTCCGAGTCCTGCTTGACGATATCGGTATTCAAGGGTTTCAATAAACAGATAAAAAATAAATCGGATTTACCGAAAGTCCACGAACAGTTAACTGCTTGCCGGAATCCAATAACGCCCAGAAACTCGCATTTAATACCAGTTTCTTCGAGCAATTCTCTCTCAATCCCCGCTTTGACGCTTTCATTCTCATTCAAGGTACCGGTCGGAATCTTGTTAAACTTGGTGCCTTTCAGGGGACCATTGGCTTCTTGCACCGTTAGTATTTTATTCTCGTGAATAACGACCCCACCGACTCCAACATAGTGGCTTGGTCCTTTAGGCAATGAGTTGACTTTGGTTTGATTTAACCAACAATTAAGAACAAGGTTTTGATTTACATCAACGCTGTGAAATTCAAATGATTTCTGTATTAAATAAGGGATATGCATACCGAATTCCTTACTAATCTTCAACCATACTCCTCTCTTGCCAATGGACGACCAGTGCGCTAATGAAAGATCGAGACGGTATTTGAATTCTTGAACATCAGAAGGAATGGATCTCGGTTTTATAATAACTCCCGAGTACTTGTCGTCGTCCCATTCCAAGAATAAATTTTTGTTCTCTTCTACGGCTTTTTTATATAACTCCTGCATGATCTCACCAATTTTAATGATATTCTGTTCGCGATCCCCACTACTAGCAATCTCATAGGGAAAGGGACCGAATTCAGGATCATAACTTATGTTCGAATAACCTAATTGTAGCTGAGTCTTGATAATGTCATACCAATAGCCTTTAAATGCCTCGAGATCAGTGGCGAAGAGGGGATCGTGAACATCCACTAGTTGGATGTGTTCAGTAGAACAAGGTCGAGCATGAATATGTCTCGTTCTTTCATTAATCAATTTTAGTAGTTTTGTAAATGAATGAAGATGTCTTTCAGCTACTACAACAAAATGACTTAGGTCACTAGTTAGCAACAAAGTAGGAAATTCCTCCAACCACTTCAATGTATTCCATGGACTGTACATAATTCTGCCTCGATGTGTCTCATGAAGAATCAGTATACTACTATATTTCTTTTGGATTTCAAGAAATAATGTAAAGTAATCTCTAATTTCAAGATCCGACCAGCTATCTAATCCACCGTGAACATTAAACTTGGTAGGATTATACACCAACCCCTCCACAATCTGCTTCTCGAGTGATTGTATATGCTCAAGTGGGGTTGTGCCTTGCGTTTGTAGCATTAAAACAAGTTTTACATTTTCGCGATTCAGCAAGCTTTTTTTGTTCTCTTCACTGGCGTACAAGAGACACGCCTCGACGCCAGAAACGCCAGAGAGTCGCTCGAGGTAGCTGTCCCAAGCTTCTTCCACGCCCCATAGAGTCCGATAGGCTTCCATATTCTATAAAACACTGAAACGATTGAATTTAGTAGTAGGTACCAACTTGGTACCAAGAACAAAATGAATAGGGATTAGCGTTAATGGGATCAGAGAGATTAATAATTAGAGGATTTCCCCTTAATGGATCTGTGGTTTCATGTCGCTCAACTGACTTCATCCAAAGTACTAATGTAATATAATGGACCGTATCTTGATCCTGATTCTAATCCTATTCGACAATGCAATGGCCGACTTTGAGTGCCACGATCACAGCATGAAGGCGGATTTATCGATAAAGATTATAGGCAGGTATCGCAGCGAGACCCGACGGAGCGTATTTAACGAAATTTCCTGATTCTTGAAGAATCTCTTCAGGAGCCGGTACTGTACTCGGCCCTGGTATCCATTTGGACCGAAATATAAAACCATAAATAGTGACTAGTCATGAAGTTTCGGTTCGTGGGCGACGCGGACTGCCCGGACTGGCTGCTGGCGGAGATTGCAACGTTGTCCAAGTTTTCGTCGATCCGCTTGCGCACGATTGTCTTGCAGATCATTCAGTACTGCGTTGTTGGTGATTTTAATTATGAGAAAGTATTGAAATTAGCTGCGGATAATACGGAAGGTGTGTCGGATATTAAAGGAGCGATAGCCGCGTTACATTTTATAATTAGTAATGCTGCCAAACACGACGTTGACGACACAAGTTTATTACAAGAAATACAACAATTAGGTTTACCTAAGGAAAATTCGGATGCATTAACGAA
>JACCDO011914183.1_pt1 | contig 14991 bp, 11 predicted proteins | sample 7446101 | NCBI WGS metagenome assembly JACCDO01 (sample SAMN15323440, study PRJNA562643) | freshwater metagenome | isolation source: river surface water | place: USA:Blue River Watershed | collected 2017-08-16
GTAACATTAAATTTTTAGCGATTGTGAATAGCCAAGTAGAAAATTGTGATTTTTCTTTTTCGTATTTATCAATCTTTTCAAAAGCAATTAGAAATGAATCTGTTGAAATATCTTCTGCTTTTTGTGGATCGTTACACATTCTGGATGTGTAGTAAATTAATTTTGGATAGTACTTTGTGTAAAAGAAAGAGAAGTCTTTTCCGGTTCTTTCTCTAAATAATTTTTCTTGTTCTGGGAAAAAAGTTAGTGTCATAATTTGCCGTTAATTTTTTTTTATCTACCGATATTGCCGTTAAATGTATTAAATATACATACTTATTTATAGAGTGTATATATCTAAAAGTTTTAACTTTTGTTCAGTATTTTGTTAATTTTTTCATTTCTTTTCTCAGATAAATCTTCTTCAATCCATTCGATTTCATTGGAGTCTACCCAAGAATTCTCAACCATTGATTTTAGTTTATCTCTTTGACTTGATGCGCTGTTATAGTCAGCACTTGTTGAAACCATATCTAAAACTTTAACTTTAGATTTAGTTTGAGTTCTTTCAATCTCAGCCACTTCAAAGTCAACTTCAATTTCTCTAACCTTAACGCCTAATTGTGTTACTTGGTATTTTTGTGTATATAATCCTTTTCTAAGATAAGTTTTTTCCATATTCGCGGATTTTTTATCAGACCTTTTAGAAGAAAAAAATAATGGTCTGATTATAAATCCTGTAAAAAATCCACATATAAAAAGTACAAATTCCATATTTTAATTTTTTAAACTATTAATATACTGCTGATTTTTTTATTTTAAATGATTTATTTTAATAAATCTTCTAAACTTAGATCTCTTTTTAATTTTAAGATCAAATCTTCACTTATGGATTCTAAATTTGTTAATAGTTCCAGTGCAAAATATTTGTTTGGTATTTTACCAACATAAATATATTTACTCTCATTTTTATATTTAATTTTCCAAATATCATTTGGTGAAATTTCATCACCAATTCTAACCCATCTTGAAAGGACCCACCCATCAACTCTTCTAATGTCAACAATTTCGTTTTGAAACGTCTGTCCATGTGTAGACTTTCCTAAGTCTCTAAATTCAAATTCAATCGGATTAAATATCATTTTAATAAATTTTCTAATTGTTCAACAGTCATAATTTTTACACCAAGCTCAATTGCCTTCTTCTCCTTTGAAGAACCAGATCCTACTACTTTCATAATAAGATGTGTAGTTGTTTTTGATACACCACTACCAATCTTACCACCACGAGATTCAATAACAGATTCAAGATCTGCTCTGCGAACTCCGGTGAATACAAATGTCATACCATCTAAGTCATTTGATACTTTGACAGCTTCTTTTTTCTCCTCAATGGTAATTGGAAGACCATCAATGAACTCAAAGAATTTATCATATCCATCGATATATGATTGTGCTGAGATTTCAGCAAAACCTTCAATTTCAAGAATTTGATCAACACTTGGTTTAGTTGTGAAGTGTTCTAACAAAGCCAACTTTTTACTACCAAGTCCTTTGAAGATGCCAGTAGCATGTTGAAGTTTAGAAAGACTTACACCATTTGTAGCCTTCTTAATAGAATTCCATACAATCTGTGCTTTACGTTTTCCAAAACGATCAATCTTCTCTAAATCAGATTGAGAAAGATTTAAGATATCTTTAACAGTGCAGTGACCATTATCCCATAATTGTTTGATAACACCTTCCCCAAAACTATCAGTTTCAAGAATTTCAAAGAAAGATACTAACTGCTTGAACTTTTGCTCATCTGTTTCAGATAAAGTGATCAATTCAACACCATTTTCATTCCAATCAATGTTTGGAACATCAGGCATTTGGAACTCTACTGGTTCAATTACATCTGCGATGATAGGAATAACCATTCCTGAACGCTTAACAAGAACTTTAGCACCAACACCAATTCCCATATCTTTTACAAATCGTGCGTTGTTACCAGTAACATTTGATACAGTTACTCCATCAAGACGAACCGGACTTATATGTAGAGTTGGTTTGAGATAACCTTGCTTTGAAATATTCCAAGAAATTCCGATAATTTCAGACTCAGCAGATTGTTCAAAACTTGGATGTTTGAATGCACGAGCCCATACCGGGTTGTTAGAAGATGTTTCACGACCCAGTGCATTTTGAAGATTGAGATTGTTAATCTCGATGATTAGACCATCAATTTCATATTCAGTTCCGAACTTATGAAATAGATCAATAAGTAACTCTTCTGTAAGTTCAGAAATTTTACATATATGATATTTTACTTTAATCTCTTGACAGGCATTTAAAGACTCTATTAAGTCTTGTTTTGTATTATAGTAATCCTTATTAACAACAGCACCATATTTTATAAAATTGCAATCCTTTAGTGCTTCTTGAGTATCCTTTGAATTTAAAAGACCAGCAACTAAGTTTCTTGGATTAGCAAATTCTTGAGAATACTTATCAGTAAATGTCTTTTTTGACATCATTACTTCACCATATGTAAATTCGAAGGATCTTAAAACATCTCGATGTGTATTTGTATCAAGATGATTACCAATCAATTTATAATGTTCGTTTGACTTTTGACCGTATTCACCATCACCACGAGTCCAAGCCTCATTAGTTAATTCTTTTACACAAAGAGATAGTCCATCAAATTTAGGAGTGATAATAACATACTCAGACTTAGAAATACCTTTAAGACGACACCAATCGTCAATATCTTCCATAGATTTAATCTTGTTCATCGATGCCATTTCGATTGGAAGACGGCTTTTACGTGACTCATCTTGAACATCATGACCTACTTTATTAAGTATTTCATTTTCTGGATCAAGTGCTTTTAATTCATCTACTAAAATGTCATATTGTGAGTCTGACATAATTGGTTCGCCAAGGCGATATTTTTGATTGGCTACTTTGATTTTTTCTACAAGTTCATTAATCATAATTACAAATATAAGAAAGAAATTTTAATAAAAAACATTTAGTCGAGAAAAATTGATTAATTAATATATACAAAAAATTAAAGCCTAAATATGCCTATTCAGAGTTCATTTGTTACGGTAGCGAATCAAATAACCGCATTTAATAAAAATATAGTTGAGACATTATCTAAAATTAATTCACTTTCAACAACCAAAGAACCTTCAGTTGATGTTCAGATTATCGACACTGAGGGTGTTTTAAGAAGTTATAGTTTACCTTCATTTACATTTTTAAAAACTGAGATAGAAAGGCTTAATAATTCAATAAATTCTCTTTATAGTATAGATACAGCAGGCGCTTTAATTCAAAATACGAACAAAAATGTATTTAAAAAGATAATAACTGTTGATTTAAATAGAGAGCCAAATCCAATAAACGATTTAGGAACTATTACTAATTTTAAAGCTCAAAAGAATTGGTTTTTTGATTCAATGTTAAATCCCGCTTTATTTGTTGAACTGGATTTAAGTGGTAAAATTGAAAATAATGTAAGAAAAGTTTTGTCAAGAAGATACATTATTGATTTTAATAAAGATGCAAATGGTAATTTCACTAATTTAGGCCAGTCAGCTATAAATAGCTTTAATCAGTTATTTAGAAGTAAAAGTGATATTGATATTCAGGATTTTGAAAACTGGCACAAAACAACACCTGGTGTTGTTAGTCCACTTGATCCTAATTTTGATGAGCAAGTATTTGATTTAGAACCTAATATGTTATTATATGATGGTGTATTTAATGTTCTAACTATAGAAGAAGATCCACTTAATAGAAAACTTTGGTACCATTTAAATACGATAGACTATTTAGTTAGTGAAACACTTGAGGTTAAACAATTATCATTAGATGACGAGTTGATTATAAATCAAGAAGTTTCAAATACAAGGTATAAAATAATTGAGATATCAAATACTGAATCTAACTATAGAATTAGAGTTGAGAGAATAGAGGGGCTTCAACCAATACCAGTTGGAATTGGAACTTTAAAGATATATTCCCCAGTTGTTTATAGAAAGAAAGTAAGAATCAGTGTTGGTTATAATGAAAGAGACGTCATCTTCATTAAACCAATGAATGCTGATAATAACCTAATGGCTAAAGACTGGTCAAGAGGAACAGGATTTTATACAAATGATCTGAGATTACAATCTAATGATAGTGAAAATGGATCAAGTATGGAGCAGTTTTATATTGATTATGTTTATGACTATGGTGAAGTTTTACAAGATTTTGTTGCTAAAAAGACACCTAATAAATTAGCTGGTCCTCCTAATATAGTAACATTGAATCCTGATAATTTCAAAGTAGTTCAAATAAATAAACATTTAACTGACACACCAGATGCTAACTTGGTTAAGAATAAACATAACTATACAGTATCATTAAAGAATGAAATTAAACAAATTCAACAAGCTGTAGAAGATAGAACTAAGAAGTTAAAAGTAACAAAGTTTACATCTAAATCTGCTGAGAAACAATTTTCTAAGGAAATAGATGATCTTAATCTTAAAAAGACCTCTAAGTCTAGATTATTAGCAACAACTGTTCAAGAAATTATTGATTTATCTAGATCTAATACTACTAAAGTAGAGCCTAAATATAGACTCAGAGGATTTTGGAGTATTCCAGAAGCTGTTGTAACGAGAGGAACACTACCACAAGAAATTGTTCAATTTAGAGTTCAATATAGATATACCTCAAAAGATGGTAAAGAACCAACTGTTGAGACTTTCAAAATAACTGAAAAGAACCAACAGAAAACTGCAGCATTCTCTAATTGGAATGAATTTAAGACAGATGCTCGTAAAAGAACATTTGATAAATCGACTGGTCAATATACTTGGCAGATAGAAGATTTAGAAAGTGCAGATACACCAAACATCAATCAAATTGATATTGCTATAAATGTTGGTGAACAAGTAGAGATGAGAATAAAATCTATATCTGAAGTTGGTTGGCCAGAGTCACCTGTTGAGTCTGAATGGAGTGAAATTTTAAATATTCCTTTTCCAGATGATTTGAATAATGTTTTAAATGACAATGATTTTATATTACAGGAGGCTACAAAAGAAGAGCTTAAAGTTAATATGGAAACAGAGTTAACTGCTAGAGGATTGGACGAACACTTATCTGAAACAGCTGTTGTTAATAATAAGACATTCCATCATAGTGCTGATAAAATAATATCAGGATTTAAAGATGATAATGGTGTTATTTTAGATCTTTTTGAATATTTAACAAAACTTGAAAATAGAGTAAAGTCACTAGAAGAAAGAATTAAGAGAGTTAAAGGTGAGCTTGAGATTATCATCGTTAGAAATAATCAAGAATTTATTGTTCAAAACAACTCTGAAACATCATTTAATGTTGAATTAGAAGACTATTTAGAAACATATTCACAGGCGGGTGTTAAAACCGGTAGAGTTTATGAAAATAATATTTATGTTATTAAGGACTTTGTTCTTAGAGTTAAGAATAAGTCTGTCGAGTCATCATTAGGATTATTATCAAACAGAGATTATACAGGGTCGTCAATTTATAACTCAGCTGCACCACAAGTTTTCTGGGTTAATAACCAAGATGAATTATTATTCTCTGATATATCAGGTGTATCAAAAACACAATTAAATAATCAGTTTATATGGGCACTTAATTATGATAGTGTAACTCAAACTAATTTGATTAAATTATCTGAAAATATTGGTAATGCATTTACAAGTTTAAATAACAATTCAATAACTAATATTTTATCTCTTACTGAGTATAATTTAGGATATTCTGAATCAAGTTCAATATCTTTTGTTTCCAGTAACAATTCACTTTTAGATACCGCTAAATGGGTTGATATTAATGAGAGTGTGGGTTCTACTGATAAACTACTATCAACTATACACCCAGTTGTAAATGATTTAGAAAATCTAACGGAGACAAATGATGAAAAGGTTAAAAATATAGCAGGTTCAGCAGAAATAATTGTTCCTATACACATTTATTTTAAAATGAACTCTTTAAGTAATACTAAAACAGGTAAAAACTATGAGTATATTGACTTAAACAAGACTAAAAAGACAGTTAAGCATATTAAAAAGATTAAATTCTTTATTGAAGATGAGAATCAAAATAGACCATTCGTATTTTCAATTAAATTTAATTTAAATAGAAGTAAAGTAACATTTGCAGCTAAACCAAAAATATTCAATACAATAGTTAAATAATGAAAAGTTTTTCAATTTTAAGAACTAATGTTGGACTCACAACTAATGTAAAAGTTATTTGTGACTCTTCTTATAATTTATATTTAGAAAGTATAGATTCTGATCCAGAATTATCAATTAATAAATTGAAGAAGATACAATTTAATAAAAATAACTTCTATGATGAATTAGTTCCTTATTTATTTAAAGATTTTCCCAGTGACACTGCCTTTAAAGTATTTAACACATTAGATAGTAATAATATGTCATCTGATTTTGCTAATCAATATGATGATATGTACAATATGGGAGCCAGAAATATTGTAAATAATAAGAACTATCCTGAGGAGTATGAGTATTTCGCACCATTATACATATTTAAAGAATCATTTCCCAAATATTTTGTTATTTTTAGAATAGATGGACCTGGTTTAGAAGAATTAGGTATTGATAATTTCAGAGAATCTTTCTTGAAAAAATTCAAAACAGTGAGTATATTCGACTTGACCAAAAAGACAAATTTAGGAGAGTGGATTGATAGAAATTTTATTAGTAATAAATCATTTCCTATAACACCATTAGAGGTTGATTTTAGAAATCTGGAGTTTTCAAGGTGGTATGGTATTGATTATGATACCGGTGGATTTACTTATAAATCTCAATTCTTAGATGACTCATTAGAGAATGAAAATACGCTATTTGATCTTGAAAGATATTTTTTCGATGGTTATAAAAGAAATAAGATTATTTTTCCACAGATAGTTAATTTTTCATTTTTATTTGATGATACTCCAGCAACACCAACATCATTGAGAAAGTGGTCAATAAATAGATATTCGGGATTCTATCTTGAAGATATGGAACTTATAGATTGTTTTACCCCTTTTATAATGCCTAAATTAAAAAGTAATGTGTCAATTTTAGATGGCAATATTTTATATAGTCCAACTGGAGATCCATTTGTGTTAGGTTTTAGCGATGATAAAAATATGTGGGTTGAATATGAAGGTGATTTCTATAAAGTTGAAGAATTTACAGAAACATCAACTGTTAGAAGATTATCCACTGATATCTCTAAAAATCCACCAAAAAGACTTTTGAATGAAAAGGTATCAAAAATTGAAATTAGCAGGAAGTTTACACAAGAGACTGTTAAAAAAGAGGAATTTAAAAATATAACAACAACAAAATATAGGATAATTTCTGAAATTGATCTCAAAGGAAAACAATCACTTCTAAACACTAAAACTTGTTATATAGATGAAAATAATAGGATAATTAAGCTAGATGGTTCAACATACACCATTAGTGGATTTGAAAATTCTGATATTAACTTAATCGAGATTGATGGAATTTATCATAATGTTATTAAAGAAGATGGATATTTAAAATTAAATACCGACTATGCATTTACATATAAATCAGATTATAGACTTGAATATTATAAAGCTTCTCCTGACCCAAATTACTACAAATTCATTGATCTTTTTATAACTAACAATAATTCTCCTAAGTGTTTTAAAATTTATAGAGCTAAATTTACTGATATAAAAGATTTTGACACACAAATAGTAGATAATGAGTTATCAAGATTTGAATATGAAAAGATTGATGACTTAACTGATACTGAGGAGACTAAGATGTATACTACGGATCTTAGAAGTAATTCTAATCCAGCCACATTTAATGATTATATTTATAAGAATGATGTTGTATTTCTACCTTGTTCATCTGACTATACAGCAAATTTAGAAACATTTAGAATAGTAAATGGAGATCTTTCTGATTTATGGTTAAAAAATCCAGTTCATTGTAGATTTGCATATCAAAAGTCATTATCAGCTCATGATTATCCGTATTTATTGAATAATAATGATATACATGAAAATTATAATAGAACTGTTGATACTAATAATTATTTACCACTAAGATCTTCTAGAAACTTAGATTATTTTTATACAATTAACTCAGGCACTTATTCATATCAACATCACTCCCTGCATGTGGAGAAAAATTTACCTAGTACACAAGATAGTAACTTTTCATTTGAGATTGATAAATATTTAAATATATCTACTTATTCTATAAGTATAACACAATCTGCTACATACTCATTTGATTATTTTAATAGTTTTTTTGGCGGTACTCAGAGTTTTTTAGAAAATAGCGTTGTTAAAAATGTTAAAAAATATTCATATTTTGATTATGGAGACTCATCTATACCTAATACAACACTTTTTAGAGGATTGAAATTTAGAATTTATGAAGTTGAGAGCTTAGTAAAAAATGAAGTATCAGTTGAGAATGTAAATGCATTCTCATCAAATAAATTTAATAACTATAAATTCTCTATATTACTAAGTAAGAATTTCTACAATATTGATGAAAATGGTGAACTTTATAAACCATTTGAATGGGGATATTTTACAAGAATTAAAAATCAATCTGGATATATGGCAATCGTTACCCAAGATGTTGCCACACCATCAAATATTCAATCTGGTGATATTGTTAGGATATATCAAAATATACCTAAATCTACCGAGTATTTAGATGGGAACGTATCAGTGACATATGCTGGAAATTTAGGTTCTGGTGAGTATGGATTTATTACAAATAAATCACTTACTCAATCATTCACTCAGTCTGGTTATTATACTCAAAATTTTCAGTGGAAGATTGTAAAAAATTGGGAATTAAACACTCAATATTACTCTGGTGATAAAGTTTTATATGAAGACGTACTGTATGATGTTATATCAGATAATATAATAGATGATCCTAATTTAGACCCTACTAACTCACCATCATATTACACACTTTCATTATTGACTTATCCATTTTGGAAACCAAATCATACATATAGTCAATATGATTTTTGTTATAAAGGTGGTGAATTCTACATTAGAAACAATGTTGATGAGTCTGTTGGTATTAATTTCTGGAATTCACTTAGTAATTATGTTCCTAGTAGTGTAGTAAACTGGAAAGGGAAATATTACAAATTGACAAAGCAAACAGTTTCTATTAAAGAAAAACCAGAAGAAAATACTAATAAAAATAGTATCTCTTCCTATAGTAAAAAATGGGTTGAATTGCCTGACCCAAAAAATTGGTATGCATATGAGGAAGATTTCGGAGAAATTTCAGAAGAATTATGGGATAAAGCACCAGTTTGGAAAGATGATGAATATTACTTACAAAATGATTTTGTAGTATATAATCAAACACTTTATAAATATTTAAATGATATAACTGATTTAGGTATTTTACCTACAGATGATGACAATTGTTTAAGAGTTTATAGCTTTGAACCAGAAACTGATTTTGTTTATACTCCAACATCAAATCCTATTATTCAAATAGGAGAGAGCTACTATCTGTGTGTTTATAATAAAACAAACACATTAGAGACTGGAATTAACATATTTATTAATAAAAAACACAAAAATATATTAGTTAATATTATTGCTAATGATGAGACCATTATCAATATAAATAACTCAACAAGAGACGAACTATATGTAGATAGTAATTCAAGAATAACAGCTGCTAACTTTATAAGACAATTTAATGATTTAGATTCTAAATATGATTTTTCAGACTATACTTCTTATATAATTATTGAAGAAGATGGTAGCATTTCAAAATATAATTTTGATAGTAATATTGAAAACCTACCTTATTTTATTATCTGTGAAGAACCAGATAGTTTTGAGTTAAAAAATGACACTTTAAAATATAAAGTTAATAGTCCTACAAGAACTGAATTAAAGCCGTTGAAATTTTTAGTAAATGGTGAGATAGACTCAACTGATAAAATTAACTACTATAATGAAATCCCTTTAGGGTGTGAGATAGAAAGAAGTAATGATGAAAGGCCATTTGGTATAAATTACAACGGTAGAAGCAATATCACAGTTAGTAAAAATGCTTCAATAAAGCCAAAAAGTAATGCTAATATTTCAGAGACATTTTATAGACACAGTGGATATTATATGCCATTATTTTATGATATAGAATTATTCAAATCACAAGGTGAGTATGATTCTATGTATGGTAATTATAAATTTGATGAATACTTAACAAACTTCGGAATTGTTAAACAAAGAATGATGTCTAAAGTAAATAGAAAAGGCAGTATATTAAAATTGAGAGATAGTGAGAATATAAAGTCTATATACCCCATGCTTGATGAATTTGGATATATGGTTAGTGATTTTTTCCTATTTAAGTCTACTTGGGATTACAAATACCATATAGAATGTAAACAACCTAATACAACTATCATAACCGCTATTTTAAAAGATAAAATGATTGCTATTGATAAAATAACAAATAAAAATAATAATCTTCAGAAATGAGAAGAACCTATATATCACCTGAATTTGAATACAGTAGAGTATATGGAACATTTAATATGAAAGAAGAATCTTCTTTTTTTGGTTCTAAAATGTTAGAAATTGAAGACATATTGGATTTAAATAATCAAAGTATTATCTATTATCAAAATTTAAATAAAGAACAAATAGATTTAGAAATAGAGACATCACTATCACCAGTTGTTTATTCACTATCAGATGATAAGAAAAATAACCATACTTTAGTTTTAGATGATAATCAAAGTGAATCTCAAAGAAACTCTCAAACTAAATATGTAATGACAATACAACTTAGAACAATTTTAGAAAATTACTTGTTCGCAACTTTAAAGCAATATAGAACATTTGAAGGAGTTAGAAATGTAATGTGTTCTAATAATAATGTTAACTTTTCTATAAAAGAGTATATTTCAAAAAATATATTAGATAGATATAAATTTGAAAAAGTAGAACTCTATCTTAGATATGTTGATTTAAGAGATCAAAATGTTAGAAGATTTATTAATAATTGGTACAGTTCAGATGATATAATTGTAAAAGAAAATCTATTGAGTAAGGTACAAACTGAAACTGAGTTTGATGAGTCATCTGTTAAAGTATTATTTAATCAAGAAAAAAGTAGTCAGCAATATTCTTTTGAGTATTATTTCAAACTTTCCTGGGTTAAATTATAATAAATGTTATGAACAACTCAAATAGTAATTTGATTAATTTATTCAAGTTATTCAGAAATAGGCCTAATCATTTAGTTAAATTTTTATTAGATGCTGAGGCTTTTAATTCTAGCTTTCTTAAAAAAATAAATTCTAATTCTAAAATATCAGAGATAAATGAGGATGATGTAAGAGTTTATTTTAAAACTGTTGATGATATGAAAGATTATTATTCTTCATTTCTACAAGAAATTGAAAATTCTAAAAAGAAAAAAACTAAAGAAGAACTACTTGAGGAGTTAACTCAAAAAATTAAAGATGCTTGTGATAGAGAAAACTATGAAGAAGCAGCTAGGATAAGAGATTATATTATTAAAAATAATTTGAAAAAAAAATAAAACTTATCAACACATACAGATATAAAACAAACAGTTAATCTTTAAAAAATTAAATTATGATAGAAACAGAAGTTTTAAATGAAAAAAATGTTCTTACCGATTCAGCTTTCTGGGAGCAAATTGAGTTCGAACAGGCTAAGATGAAAAATCTTAATCACAAAAGTAAAGACCCAGAGACAATGAGACTTGAAAAGATCTATGAGGATTATTTTATTCAAGTTCCAGTAAAAAACACAATAGTGTCAGGTAAATATGAAGGTATTTTTACCAATCAACACTGCTTCTCAGTTAGAGGATTCAAAGACTTCGTTAGAGTTGATGGTAGACCAAATGAGACCAAATATCTTAAAAACACTAGCATTGGTGACGTAGTTGATGTATTGGTTACAGATGTTAATAATGATATCTTCATGATTAATGGTTCTATTGCTAGCATCTATGAAAACGCAGCACACGAATCACTTAAAGCTTTAGATGAAGATACTGTCATAATGGCTAATATCAAATCAATGAATCCAGCCGGATATGACATCGAAATAATCCACGATGGAATCACATTACCAGGATTTATGCCAAATACCTTAGCTGGTATAAATAAACTATATGATCCAGAATCAATTGTTGGTAAAACTTTTGAAGTTATGGTGGAGTCTTTCTCTAAAGAAGAAGGAACTTACATTGTGAGCAGAAGAAAGTATCTAAGAACACTTATATCTTCAGAGATTGAGAAGCTTGACCACGAGCAAGTTTATACTGGTCACGTTACTGGTACTACACAGTTCGGAGTATTTGTGGAATTTAATGAGTGTTTAACTGGTATGATTCACAAAGCAAATGTTCTTCCTGATTGGCAAGATCGTTTGAGTCAAATCAAACCAGGATTCCAAATCGAATTCTACGTAAAGGAGATTATCAAAGATAAGATCATCCTTACTCAAATCCTTAGAGAAACTCTTTGGGACAATATCAAAAATGGTCAAGTCATTGATGGTAGAGTTAAAGAAACTAAGCAATTTGGAGTATTAGTTTCTCTAGATGAAGAAACTATGGGATTAATACACACTTCTGAAATGGAGAAAATCAACAAGAAGTTTGTAGATGGTCAAGACTTGAAAGTTAAAGTTTTGGCGGTAGATCGTCAAAATAGAAAAATCTTCTTGACAGTTGCCTAATTCAATTAGGTAAGTTAAAAAACCCAGTCAATGACTGGGTTTTTTAATGCATTTAAACTTGGTCAGCGAATTTATAAAAGAAGTAAATGATTTATGATATAAAAAATCCACTCTAAATGAGTGGATTTTTATTTAAAATATTGATTTTTAATATCTGAGTTATATTCACCAAAAGATCCCTCTAAGAGTTCTTTCCAAGTTACCCAATCACAAACTCCTTCTGTCAATGGATTATATTCAATAGTACCATTCCAATCTGCTTTAAAAAGATAAACCATTCTATCTTTGAAAAGTCTTTCATCAACTAATGTGATGTTAGTTAGTCCTAATCCTGTTTCTTCTTTTGTTTCTCTTACAATTGCTTGTAGTGGTGTTTCACCTGGATCTATTTTACCACCTGGTAATCCCCAGTCATTGTGATTATGTTTTCGAGTAACTCCTAAAATTTTATCTCCTTTAGTTAGGACTACGCAAGTACCTGGTGTTTTCATTTCTTAACTTTATAGTTGAATATTTTTACAATATTATAGATAACAAACGGCAATACAATAAAAGATAAAAATTTTATCTTTAAAAAGGCTAAAATTTGAATACCGATTGGTATAAATATTAGTAGCCACTTTAATAAAAGTCTCTGCCAATACTTCTCCATTAAAACTCAACTCTATGCTTAGGTTTACGAGTATAAGCAGTTTTATCTTTAAAAGACTGATTTTTGAACATATTATACTGTCCAGTAGCAATCAATTCAGCTCTGTGACGAGCTTTCTCTGCCTTTAAAATTTGTTCTTTTGTTATTGTGATTTTAGAAGCTTTCATTGTATTTCGTTGTTTGTTTTACAAATATAAGGATATTTTCTAAAAATTAAAAATAATATAAAACAAAAAAACCCAGTCATTGACTGGGTTTTTCGTAGAAGTCTGAAGAAGATTACTTCTTAGACTTTGGATCTTCTACCATCTTCATATCTTGAGTAGGAGCTACACTCTTACCCATTTTGTCTAAGATTTGAAGTCCAAGTAATCCATCGATTGATGAACCACCACCATTGTTACCACCTTGGATAAGAAGTTCTGGCATCAACTTGATACCACTCTTGCCAATTTCTTCTGTCATTTTGTAAGAAGTAAAGTTTTCTTTACCCATTGCTTCGACAGCCAAACGGTATGACTCTGCATTTGCCTGACCTTTAGCAAGGATCGCTTCGGATTCAGCTTTACCGGTCAAAGTAATACGGGTAGATTCAGCCTTTGCTCTCAAAGATGTAGCTTCCGCGTCAGCCTCAGCCGCGATTTTAACAGCTTGTGAATCACCTTTTTGTTTCTTAACAACTGCGTCTGCGGTACGTTCAGCGATCATTACACCTTGTTCAGCCTTTACAACATCACCTTGCATATCAGCAATTGCAGTTTCACGTTCAAGTGTTTGACGTTGAACTTGAGCTTTCTTTTGAGTTTCAAAAGTAACTTGTTGTTCTTCTGCGATCTTACGGTCAGTAAGAGTCTTCATCAAAGATTCAGGAGGTGTGATGTCACCAATCAAGGTATCAACAGCGTGTACGTTGTACTCTTCAAGGACTCGTGAAATGTGCATCTTAGCTTCTGTTTGACGTTGTTCACGTGAAGTCAAGAATCCAATTGCATCTGAGTTTTGAGCTGAGTTACGGAAATAGTTACCGATTGTTGGCTCAAGTACTTGAGATACAAGGTTATTCATATTTCCAAATCGAGCGATAACTTTTGGAGCCTCGGTCATTGGGATGTGAATAATTTGAGATACGTCAAGGTTGAAAGTAAATCCGTCTTTTGATCGTACTGTAATAGTTGACAAGTTTTTATCAAGATTGTGAGATTCGGTTCTTGCAGATGCCCAGTTCAATACAAGGTTAGTTGTTGGTACAATTTCAACCTTAGTAGTATAACGGTTAATTGGATATTTACCAGGATTAAGTGGTTCAGCCAATACACCTTTTTGTCCTTTAGACACCAAGTTACCGTGTTTAAAGTTGGAACCGGTTACATCGATACCTTCTTCACCATAGAATGACATAACAACACCTACGTGACCAATTGGTACTTCAATCATCGGTACTTCTTCAACTTGAACAGCCCAAGGGTTTAAGTTATAAGAACCTGCTTGAATGATTTGTTGTTGAAGACCACGATTACCACCATTTTCCAAGAACATATCAA
>JACCDO011034275.1_pt1 | contig 14990 bp, 10 predicted proteins | sample 7446101 | NCBI WGS metagenome assembly JACCDO01 (sample SAMN15323440, study PRJNA562643) | freshwater metagenome | isolation source: river surface water | place: USA:Blue River Watershed | collected 2017-08-16
GAAAGGGAACCTTCTGATTCGTATGCTTATAAATCGCCTCTTCCGCCTCTAAGATCGTAATCTGCTCCGTCACCGTGAGACCCTTGAAATACTCGTCCTGCTTGGATCGGAGGCGAATCTTCTTGGCCGCGTTCTCCACCGTTGATGAAGTAACCGGATCCGTAATATTGCCCAAGTCCACCGTGGCGCTGCGAGGGCGTCCGCGCTTTTTCTTCACGGTGGTTATCTGCTGCTCTTGGGGATCTGCACTTAGATTCGATTGTGAGGTCGGTTGTTCGGCATTGGGGGCCACTGGCTCTTTGGTTCCTTTCGGCATTAGTAGCGGATTCAGTAGTAGATATAGAGGTAAGTTTAACAAAAAGAACGTTTTAAGGGAATATAGATTAGACCAGATCGATCGTTCGTTCATCTACCTATGTATGAGATTCTATTCCTTGGTTTATTTTTCGCGAAATAGAAGATTGGAGAAGACCTCCCTTAGACGAGGCAATGATTCCTATAAAAGTCCTCCAAGAGATCATTGTAGTTGTAGAGGGCGGAGAGCGCCTGAGGCCGCTTTTGCTTAATGAACGCTGTTGCCTCTCCCGGAGTATATTGATACTTTTTAATTAGGTAAGCGGCGACAACCGTTGCCGACCGCATCAGTCCCCAGTAACAGTGGACATAGACTGGATGACCTTGCTCGATCTCTCTCTCGATAAAGTCCACTGCGTTATAGAGCAGATCCCGAAACTTGTGGAGATTCTCGGAATCCCGGCTATCCTCCACCGGAATCCGGATCTGCGCCTTATTGTTGAAATAGGGATGAAACTCCTGATCTGTCGTGCAATTAACGACCGCCTGAATCCTCTCTCTCTGGAGAAACTCCAGGTCCGTTGCCCCCAGTAAGTTTCCAAGATAGAGGTTGTCAATGATCAGAGTATGCGCAGGGAGAAGGGTGAGCCGGTTCGCCAGATGAAGTGCGGTGGGGGTCTTAAAGAGATTGATCGATTTGTAGACGATACTGTTCCACATTTGCGAAGATGATTTATAATATGTTTTTATGAATAAAATAGAATGATGCAGATCTACTCTTGATCGGGAAGATTCCTTTAAGCTGGGGTCTGGGGCTGGATCTGGGACTGGATATGAACCAATGAGTCATCCACAATTTCATCATTAAAGAACTCAATCTCGACCCGATCTGCGGAATCCCGGCGATATGCCTGATATAGACCTTGCTTTAGGTTATACTGATCCACTGTGAACTTTTCAATGATCTTGTTCCGATGAAACAAGATCACATCCCTCAAGATCAGAGGCGGAACCTCATTCGGGGATCCCTGATAGGATCGATGGATCGCCTCTTTCGCAACCCGAATCCGCTCTTGGGAAAGCCGCTCATTCTCTTCAGCATTCTGGGTAATCAGCGAAAGCTTAACACCCGGAATTTGGATTGGCCCAGATGATCTTACTATCGCCTCCTTCAAACGGCTCGAAGAGCGCGTCGGGGATGCAAGATTATGATACTGGTGCTGACGACGACGATCAATCATTGTGTCTAGTAGTGAGTAATGATAAAAAATATGTATAGAGTACTTGAAATAGGACTCTTTCACAATGGATGTATGGAAGATCTTACCATCTTTGGTATGGTAAAATCGCTTTTTATAATATGTTGATATATATGGTTTACGTTATATGATTTTATGGTATAATATGATATAATATGATATGGGGGTCTTAATACCCTTCACGGATCGCCTTCCCGCGCGGGAAACGCAAACGACCCTCCGTATCATAGCCAAAGTGATAGACTGTCAGCATCTTTCCAATATACGCGCTTCCGCTCTTAAAGAGCTCCTTTCGCTGTGCATCCGAGGCATTCGGCGCCGCAGCACACGTCTTGCCATTCGGCAGGAGAACATCCCAAATCACCAGTCCTCCATTCTCCTCGTGGAAGCCAACAATCTTGAACTCGTCCTCGCAAAACTCCTTGTACTTCTGTAAGTACTTGCTCCGCTTGTCCACCTCATAGGGACCCATCATATCGCGGACCATAATCCCCTCATAGCCCTCGGCCACATACTGATCGTGCTTCTCCTTCACATCCTTGGTGCTCTCCGCAATCTCCGTCTCCACTAAGTGGAGCATCGGGGATGGGGCGGAGGCGGGGGCGGAACCCTTGATACCCTTGAAATGGGAATGAAGGAGGTGATTGCGGTCCTTGTAGGTCATCTCCAGGTTGGCCAGATCGATGCAGTCATAGACATAGTAGTGGATCTTGTTGGCCCGCTCCAGGTCCGCCGGCTTGGCGTGCTTCAGCGTCATTCGGACAAGGCCCGAGATCTCATTAAAAGGAATGTCATTGGTGTAAAGCTCACCATCAAAGTAGAATGTGGCCGCCTTCTCAGGAGCCATCCTGCTGAAAAGCGAAGTGGCGATGTGGCTACGAAGAAGATCAAACTTCTCGAACTTCTCACCCGTACGCGACTCCAGGATCACCTGGCCATCCCGCATATAGGCCAAACAACGGATTCCATCATACTTCTTCTGAACAAAGGCCGGGAAGTTGATCTTGAAGCTGCGACTGGGAGCCGCCGCCTTATCATACTTCGCAAAGGTGAACTCCTGGGCCAACATAGGACGGACCTTCGCCGCCGATACCGCCTTCTTCCCCCCCGACTTCTTCGCCGTATCCAGCTCCTGGGTAAGAGAGGCCATATCCTCCACATAGAGCTCCTTCTCCTTCTTGCTCTTGAACTTCGAATTCGCCTCCAAAGTCGCCTGCTCCAAAGGAGTTCGGCTCGCCTTGCCCTTGGTAATCAATGTGGTATGCTCGATCATCTTGCCGTCCTTCTCACCATTCCTGGTGACAATCTGATAGCCACCTTCGGCTACCGGCTGAATCTCAATGACCCACATATAGATCTTGTTGTTGGTGTTGATCTTAAAAAGGGGAGCGTAAACAGGAATCTTGGATGTGGCTGCGCCCGCAGAGGCTGCGCTTTTGCTTAAAAACTCCATCGTAAATAAATGATTTGCTGTAAGGTAAAGTCCGGTTACAAACTACCTATCTCTAAGGAAAATCCCTTTATACCGACAGATGATCACTTTTTGGATTGGGTGGATCAAAAGGGAAGGGAAGAGGGGAAAGGAAGAGAAAATCAAGATACGTAAGGGGATTTTTGATGGTAAGGAAGAGGGTCGAAAAAATTGCCGGATCCAAAAAGATAAGGCGGTGTCTCGGTCATATAGAGTGGCTTACGCCCTTTTACCTAACTTTCCTGGTAATTGTATTTTCTCTTTCATCTTAAAAATGATCCACATTGATATAGACTCAACGTCTTTTATCTCTCGGCCCTCTGTGGCCACACCCAAGACTGGGTCGCCTCAGACATGCATACCAGTAATGGTGTGTCATAATGGTGGTTGGACTTCTGGTTTCACTGGTGGTGGTGGTGGTGGTGGAGCAAAATAACCACTTTAAAAAATATTAAACGATAAAGGCGATGATGGGTTCATACCCGGAGCCAACTTATAAATACGACTTCAGCGATCAATCTGCTCGATGAACAAAGTGAAGAGAGCCAAGATGGACCCCTTCTTCGCTCAAACTACCTAAATAAAGAGATTTGTATCATTAGTGATATTTCATACATTGTCTCTTCTAATTGATAGCAGAATGGAATCTCTTGATGATCGTGCATTGTGCCATTATCCCTATCCCACCGTATGGATGTGGGGATCGAACCGCATCTGGCTCTTCGCCCCTCTTTCTACCCTCTTCCTTCTCGCTTTCATTGGGTTTTACCAGAAAGGATCAAAGATCAATCCTATCTTGCTCCTCGATCAACTTCTATCTCGGATTCTGCTTATAAAACTCTATTTCGTTCGCTGCTATATGGCCCTCTATGACCGCTTTCTCGCCCAGAAAGGGTTTCGGCTTAAAAGTGCCCAACTTCGTTCCTCTATCCCTGATCTTCATTGCGTGGTCATCGATTGTTTCAAAACATTCTCTAGGCGAATGGCGGACGAAGTAGAAGCTCCAAAGAAGATTCGCCCCTCTCATTTCAGATCTCTATGTGAAGTCCACGGATGTGACCCCAACTCCTCTTATCTCGAGCTTCATTACCAGTATAACGAGCAGTCCTATACCTTTATCTATACACATCAAATGGCTGAAAATGGCATAGTCGTTGAATATCCCCTCTATCACGACGAGAAGATACGCGACTTTAAGGCCGATCTCTGCCATCCCCACTTCACCAAACCCGACTCCAAAAACTCTTTATACTCCCTCTTTGGAATCGATTGTAAGGGAATCAAGGGGGTCCGGTTTAATGGAGACCCGGATCATCCCTTTAACCCTGTGATTGGTGAGCGAATTATGGGATTAAAAGGTCCTCTTAACGACTTTGGCTACTTGTATCAAGGCGATACTCGTGTCCAACATCTCCTCGATCCGCATCATACTAAGGAGTTCCGAAGTTTAGAGATCGAGTATGTAGCACCCTATCTGGATGAAGAGACCTTTGATATTGTTCCTCACGTGATCCAAGTAGAGAGCTTGAATGATCGTCTCCTCTCACCTCGAATGAAGAGCGTTCTGGAGAATCGCAAGAAGAGTGAGAGAGCTGGAGATAGAGCTGGAGCTGGGAGTTCTTCTATCAACCCCTAAAAATAAAAATGTGTGTCAAGAATAGAACAGAATCACGTCTACTATTCTACCGTAGTAATCGTATTATATCGTAGTTGTATAGTCGTTGCATAAAAGATGAGCACCAATAACAGTCAATTCCAGGGATATCAGCGTCAAAACATCGTCTATGGCTCCAGCGGTTCGGCGGTAAAGGGCTATGTGGGCAACGGTGTTCTGGGCAGTTATGACAACATTGTCCTCAAGACCGGTTGCCAGAATGGTTGGCAAAAGCCACCTTGCAATGCTGGTCAGAAGAGCAACTACCAGTGGGTTCCTCAAGGTACCCCTCTCCCTCTCAAGAATGAGATGATCTATTCACAACTTCCCACCGATAGTATGTTTATCTTTGCCAGGTCCAAGGCGAGCCTCGCTTGCTGCCCCTCGACCTATTCCACCGATCGTGGCTGCATCTGCCCCAGTGATATGAATATGCTTAACCAGCGCGGCGGTAACAAGACCTATGGTAACTATAACTTCTAAAAACCGTTCTACTGAGAATATATATCATATATAAATAGTACCATTTATATAGGATTGGCTGCGGTGTTCCCTTGAAAGATGAAGACATTGGTAATCAAAAAGAGAGCAGACTTTATCAAGAAGCGAAACTTCTTCTCCAAAGCTTACCTAACAAAGTTACTTAGCTGCGATGATCAATGCATCGTTACAGATATTACCAAAGATGGTAAACTGATTCATATAGCTAAGTCATATTTGATCAATTATAAATACCTATTATACTTACTCAACAATGTATGGGCATATGCTTACATTCAGTTCCCAATGATGTATGGTCGTAATGAAGGGGACATCTTGGAAAAACTCTCCATATTGAATCAATGCAAACAAGAGAATGTGATCTTTTACATTGAAAACAGATTTACAAACAGTCCAAATGATGTGAATGATATGTACAAACCAGATGTGGTCTTTAATGTTGTCTTTCTGAAGCACAGCAACATTGAGAACTTTACGAAGATCTACTTTTATGGTGAGTGTGAAAGAGGGAATGTTTCAGACTTCAAAATCTCTCCTCATAATATCATTGAAAAGATGTCATATCTTAACTATACGTATTCATTATTGACCTATGATAAACCAAAAGATATGGATATCTCCATACGACTCTTTTATGAACAGTATGTTCGGATGATTGCCCCCGAGATTATGGAGAAATACAACATCGACATCAAAGATCCCAATATGATCTCCAACTACCAGAAGCTATACCTCCTCCTCAGCAAGCTTGGATACGTCAAGAAGTTCTTTCAACAGATCTATCCCAAGTGCAAAAAGAGCGCCTCCAAAGTTGAAAAGAAGATTACCTCCCATCCCCGCTACATTGAGTATCTCAAATACTTCAACTCGTATAAGCCCTTCGCCGACAAGATCCTCTATGACGTCGCTGAGATCGATATCGAACGCCTCGTCAAAAGCCGCGTCCCCGATCACCTTGACAAGGCCTGGATCCTCCAAGAGTTCGCCCGAATTCAAAAGAATAACAACTTCGGCATCCGCATATAATCCCCGATACTTGGGGCAAATATATTGATATACAATAGTACTTTTATATCAATCCATTACCTATACCAATCATCTATATCTATATCTATACCTAAACGACAACATCCGCACCAATGTTTGATATCAACGCCCTAATTGGTCTGATCGTCCTCGCCGCGATCCTGATGTATACCTATACCAACTATGAGCATTTAACCAACGAAGTCACCTATGTCAAGTCCACCATCGATGGCCAAGAGTACCTTGTCCGGAATACAAAGGGCAAAGAGGAAGCCGCTAACAAGCTATGCCGCATCAAGAATGCCCTGATCCAGCTCACTGAGCACCTGAATGAGAAGTTTGTCAAGGGTGGCAACTATGGCGAAGAGTCTGCCAATGACTCGGATGGGGATACCTCGATTCGAAACGCCGTCAAGCGTCTTGTTCAGAAGTTTAATCCAAACAATATCAGCGAGTCGGGTGCTAAGTCAAAGCATACCTCCTACAGCGTTAACAAGGGCGAAAAGATCATCTTCTGTCTTCGCCAAAAGAACGAAGAGCAGACCTTCGTCGATGAAAACACCGTGATGTTCGTCGCCATTCACGAGCTTGCCCATATTATGACCCTCTCCATTGGCCACGAACCCGAGTTCTGGAACAACTTCAAGGTTATCCTCCGAGAAGCCGTCGCCATTGGTATCTACAAGAAAGAGGATTATAGCAAGAACCCCAAGCCCTACTGTGGCATCACCGTAAGCGATAACCCCCTTTACAATATGTAATAGGATGGTGGTGGATGGTGGTGGATGGTGGTGGATGGTGGTGGATGATGTGTGGTGGTATGGTGGTGATATCTAATCTTTTTATGCATAAATACAAGTGAGATTTTATTGACGACTTGCGATCAATCTGCGCGATGCGCAGCAGAATCGCCAAGATTGATAAAATGTAATCATATTACCAGATGCGTACTATGATTGAATCATCTGAACTCCTCTACAATCTGATTTAGAAGGGATGGGAAGAGATAGAGTCCTGGGGATACTCGCTTAAAAGATTTTATCAATCAATAATAGATAGATCTGTTTGATCTGATTGTATTATCCATTATTGATATCAAGGGAAGATGGAAGTGGGAATAGAACCAAAAAACTCCTCAAAGAGGAATGGGAATGGAAATGGGAATAAGGCAGGGAGTGAAACTCCACCTCACGTCTTTTCGCCGTGTGAATTGAAATTTGAAGATCCTCTCTTTTCCATTGAATACGTCTCCAAGTTTGATCCAAAGCGAAGTCGCGTCTACGTCTTCGTCGGGAATGATCCCTCTGAAGCGACCCGAAAAGTGTTTAAAAAGTTTGAAGATCGTACTCGTATCTCCAAAGAGGAGCTAACGACCCTTAAGGCACAGTATGGCAACGCGATCAAGAGCTGGATTAAGACCGTCGAAGAGAAGAAGAAGATTCAATTCATCTACTCCCGGGTGATGTTTGATGACTCGTTAATTGAGCTAAAGCGCAAAATCTTCGTCTACTGCAGCAACGTCGATGGAGATACCGATCAATACTACTTGCCCCAAAACCTCAACCTTTGGGTTCTTGATGACAAAGGAAAGCCCCACATCCTGGGTTACAAGTACAATGGTATGGTTCCTCACGTCTTTGAAGATGTCACGATGAAACGCGATACTACATATGAGATGTATGATGATGAGCTTCATCATAACTTACGACAACCGGATATGGAGGGAGGCGCTCTTCAAAACCCTGCTGGGAACAAGCGGATTATTGAAACCTCGGATAACTACGCAGTCCTCTATGACCTCCTCAAGTCGATTTCTCTTAAAGATGGATACTATCACTTCTATTTTAGCGATGCGTATACAGAAATGAAACTCCTTCTTGCTACCAAGAAGTACTCCCAAAATGACATCATCCAGAAGTACTTAAAACACTACTTTCCTGTAGCCAGCTTTGAGTATAAGCCAAAAGAGATCCGAAGTAAGTTTATCCTTGCTCGTGATGATAGCCAATATAATGACTTCATTATGGATACCCTCTTTCAAAAGAGCATTGTCCCAGCCAATCAATCCAAGAGCGCTTTTGATTCTTGCTACTTTCATAACTTTGTTCTCAATGTAAACCATATCAATATTCAAGATGAATTGAGTGGTTCAGGTTCTTTATCCAACAATGCAATGATAGGCGGTGGTCCCAAAAAGCTGATCATCACTCGGCGTAAACCTTCTCTTGTAACAAATGCACCCTCCTCCTCTTCCTCCTCTTCCTCCTCTTCCTCCTCTTCCTCCTCTTCCTCCTCTTCCTCCTCATCCTCTACCAGTTCCAACTCTTCATCATCGTCACGATCTCTCTCGAAGTCAATTTCCAGCGTGAATATGAGCAAGAGTGGGAGCCGAAGTGGGAGCAATAATCCGATGGTCAAAAAGTTGCGCTCTTTAAAGCATCGGAAGCATCAAGAGCCCGTTCTCTCCGGCATTGAGCAGTATGAATACGTCGATCTTTACCAGATCTTTGAATACCTTCGCATCAAGAAGATTGGAAAGAAGACCCCCTTTATCAAATACAACGATTATGGCTTCGCCAATCCCTTTATCCTGATCAGCAAATCCGCCGTTGACCAAAACATCGTCAACAAGGAGCTCCTTCTGACCCAATGGACAAATCCTCAGCTTCCCGCAAAGAAGTTTAATGGACTTCAAGTAAAACGCTACATTAAAAACATTCGCCCCCACGGATCGCCCCTCTTTACCACTCTTAACCTCTTCAAATATGGACGTATTCTATTGAGCGCCGCCTTTAAGTCGGAGAATCGCGCCACCTTTGGCGACATTAAAGATTGTATTGACAACTGTGGGAGCTTTATCCAAGATATCAACCAAAACGTCGTTGACTACCGTATTCGCCGATCCATTCCCATCGATCGCAAGATTGAGCCCCCATCCGCACAGCTTGACAAAGATACCGGAATTCGCCTCTCCGACAACTGCACCATCGCCTATATGAACTACTATATCGACTATACAGGTGGCGAATCGATCAACTTAAAGGATCTTCTTAACTTCTGTAAGCTCTTTCCCTCTTTCATCTCCCTCAACCCGAACAAGGGCGTGAGCTTGAATAGTATTCAGATACGATTTAACCGCGTAAGTGGATTTGCGAACTTAGATGAGATTATGGAGGAGATCTATCGCCTTAAACGGAGGAATGTCAAGAATGGGTTTATCATCAAATATCTTCAATCGCATTATGGTAAGACCAAAGAGGAGTGTTCCAAGTACCTCATTGACTACAAAAAGTATGAGAACCGAACTGCGGGCGGAGATCGAGATAGTGATAGTAAGATTGGATTTGTGACACTGATTACCAAGAATAGCATTAAGATTCACGGTGTAAAGAATATGCGTCAAGTGTTTGATACCTATCGCTTTATGACGCTCTTTATGACCCTCTACCTCAATCGAGATTACCTTAAAAAGAATCCCACATTCCAGCGTATGATCTACCAACGCGATCTCTCTAAGACGGGTGAGCTGACTCAGATGTATGATAACTTTTTTGATGTCAAGCAAGACTTTACCATCCAGGATCTTAATCTTAATCTTAACGTCGCCAATGAAGCACAAACAAATCTCGGCATTACCTTTAACCTGGGGAATCTTACAGGAGATCCTTATGGGGCGGACGAAGGTAATGCTGGGTTGGGGATGGGTGATGCTGGGTTAGAAGGGGAGGATGGAGAGGGCGGAGAGGGTGAAGAGGCAGGTTCTAAAATCCGTCGCCTGATGGTAGGTAATCGGCTTTTGGCATCGAACGATGAAATTGGTACCGATGTTCAACTGACGTGCGAAGATGCCATTCCTGAGTTAGATACGTGTGCGGACTTCTGTAATGATGAAAAGTACTTTATCCGTCGTCTTCAGCGCCACGACAATAAGCTCTTCTTTGATAAGCGTGAGCGTATTAAGGGCAAAGTACGCTGGACCAAGCACAAGAAGTACAGTAAATCGTGTCAGAAGTTCCGTCAACCCGTCGTTCTTGCGTATAACCCGGAGAATGGCCAATCGATTGATACTTTCAAAGAGATCAAACGCGAATCATACTCTTACTCTATCAAGTATGGATCGAGCGAGGAGATTCAAAATTGGTATATCTGCCCCCGTGTATGGTGTCCTTATTGTATGATTCCAATCCCGATGGATGAGATTGATCCCAAAACGATTACCAGCCATAAGACGACCGAAAGTCGCGGTGTCTGTACAGTGGGTATTTGTCCGTATGGGGATCACCAAGTCTTTATTCGAGATAAGAAGTTGGTCTACCCCGGTTTCCAAGAGAATCCGGATCAAAGTCTCTGCTTGCCTTGCTGCTTTACCAAACCCCAAGACAATCCCAAGTATGGTTCCTATCGATCCTTCAAGAAATGCCTGGGTGAAGAGGTGAGTAATGAGAATATAAAAGAGAATACTATCTATATCCTCGGTAAGTCCATCCCTCTGGAAAAGAGCCGATTCGGTGTCCTTCATCCTCGTATGGAGATGGTGCTTAACTCGAAGATTCCAACTGGCTATTTGAGTTATAACAAGGGCTATCTTCGCCGAGGTATCAAACACGAGAGCCACAACTCCTTCCTTTCGGCGATTGCGCATATCTTCTCGTGTGATCAAGATAACCCACGTACCGTGGAAGCGACCAAGCAGTATATAGTAGACAAGATTGATGAGAAGCTCTTCCGAAGCTTGTATGGAGGAAATCTGATCAATCTCTTCTTTGACCCGCATAAGAACATTACACCTCTTCAAAATTACAAGAACTTCATTCTCTCCAAAAACATTGACGTCGATCACACCTACTTATGGGATCTCATCCAACGCCCCGGAATCATCTCCCAAAATGGAATCAATCTCTTTATCTTTGAAGAGGATCTCTTGTGCCCCGTAGGAGAGAATGTCGCGGAGTTTTACGATATGAGCCGCAAGACGATTATCCTTTCCAAGCACCGGCAATACTATGAGCCGATCTACTATGTAGAAGGCAATGGTAAGCAGGCAAAGATGATGAACTGCACCTTTGAGAACACAAGCCCGGAGATTCAAAAGATCTTTGAGATCGCGTATGATGGTTGCAAATCATCCTTCCGCGTAGATTGGAAGTCCGTCGTCTTTAACTCCGTTATGGGTGATATGGGAGAGAAGAGAGGGAAAGAAGGGAAGGGAGAGAAGGGATCAAATGCTATCTCCAAAGAGAGCATTGTGATCGATTATGGTATGACACTTGTTCAGATTCTAAAAGAGATTATGGTTGGAATCAAGATGAAAAAGAGCCTCTTGGATAAGTATCTTCCCCGTGTCCAATATGTCGATTCAATGAACAAGGTATTCGGTATCGGATTGAGAAATGGGCTCTTCCTTCCTGTTGCCCCTTCCAAGATCCGCATTGATCTTCCTGGATTTGACTATCAAGTGATCACCAACTATGCAGATCTTCCTTTACTTCGCCTGGAGGAGACGGTTCGGGGATTGAATGAGATTGCCGCTCATACAACCATCCCTGTCAAGATTCGTGGTTTGATTACTGATCCAACCGATCAAATGATTGTTGGGTTGATGACCGAAAAGAACCGCATCGTTTGCGTAAAGCAAGAGAGTCGAAAGGGGTATAAAGGAAAATTGCCCATTCTCTCGGAGAAGTTCTATACGGATCTCGATATGTTCATTCACGACGGGGTTCAATTGGTCGATGATCGAATTATTTTTATGAATCAAAGAAAGTTCGAAGATGAGACCTATGTAAGGCTCAAGTTTGAGCTGGCGCGATATCTACAAGATCACCCAGATGAACGGGAGAGGATGATTGATGTAATCTATCAAGATAGAAAGATTGAGAAGAAGCGCGGGGAGCTGGAGAAGATGGTTCTCCCGATTATGTCTAAGCTGATTGACATCGTTCATCGAGATATCGATTATGATTTCTATGAACGCCCTAACCAACGTATGCCTTGCCACTTGCGTAAGGTCGTTGGGAAAGAGAAGAATAAGATCGGAGGCAAGGATCAGAGTATGAGCAGATCTGAAGGGAATCGTGAGAATTCAGAGAGTGTTGTCTTTACCTGTGATGAAGATCCCCATTGCTCGCCAGTGGGTAACTCCTGCAGGCTCTATGTCAATGAGTTTAACTTGATCGATCGTTCCAAGAAGAACCTCAATATCTATATCCCTATGATGATTGAAGAGTTGATTCGTTTCACCTTAAAGAGAAATGAGATCTTGAATGACCAGATTCCATCGATCATCAACAAAGATCATATTCGGGAGAACATTCACAAGTACTATATCATCAATACGATGGATCCGATTCAGATCTATAACAAAGTGGACAACATCTTTATGGACAAAGAGGGCTTATACATTGATCGGAGACCCATCTTTGATACGATTACGACAAAGGAGTATGTATTGCCACAGAATAAGTATACATTGGTGAATACTTCCAAGTTGTTGACAGCGGAGACGGAGGAAGTACCCGAGATGTGGAAGTCGCTATTGGGGACAAACTTTGTTCTATTGGTCCCTCAGAACTACAACAAGAGATTCTACTCTTTGCTGGAGCTATTGATTAAAGAGATCAAGCGGAAAGATAACACCAATTCAGAGGAGATTGAGATGTTGGATGTAAAGGGGGCCAAGAGTATGATCCTCGCCTATATTGAGAATCCCAAGAATCGCGCGATTATACGCCAGATACATCAAAAGATCAACAACTTCTTTGCTCCTCTCGAGGATGGGAATGGGGATGGGAATGGGGATGAAAGCAATCCAAAGAACAAGAGTGGATCCTCTTCGAGTGCATCTGGATCTGGAGCGGGATCCTCATCATCATCCAACAATGGTTTTATGAATGACCCAAAGAAGCCTCTTAAGGAGTATGTGATCCAAATGTACGTCGAGATGAATGAACGATACTTCCGTAATATTACCGATTACAGCTCATTCAAGTATCGCTTTATGAGCGATGAGTATGAGGGATGCGATCTTGATATCGCTCTATTGGCTCACATCTTCAAGTTTAACTTTATTATCCTCAATCGTGTTAAGAAGGTAAAGAGGCAAGATAAGATGATCATTTATGGTAATGAAGGCGAGGAGTTTAAAGAAGCCGTCTTGATGCTACGCAATAACAATGTGGACAATCAGAAGTATCAATTCTTCCAGATCAAGAACAAGGGTCTGATCAACCGTATGGACAAAGAGTATCCACCCGCCTTTATGGAACTTCTTGTTTAAGATGATCTAGATCTTGATGGTCTTGATCTTAATCTAGATGATATGATTTTATGCATAAATATACCATTCTATTACACGTTTTTGTAATAGAATGAGTGAGTGAGTTAATGAGTGAGCTGATAGACTAGAAGAGTTTGGGGAACGTGATCAAGGAATCGAAGATGGAGCCGGATCCAGAGTTAGAGGATTCTTGGGTAGATCGTTTGGACCCTTTCTCTTTTTGATCAAAGAGATACTTTGATTGATGAAGCGAAAGAGTGATCAGAATGGAGTTTGACTGATTAGGGATGAAAAGATGGAAATCTTCATAGGCAACTTGCTTATAAGGGAAGAGTTGATAGAAGTGTACTGTTTGAATCTGATACTCTTTCGCATTCTCAGGATTGATATCTCCAATCTCTTTTAGCGCCTTGCATTGAAAGAGGTAAGCGGGAGAGAGATGAATAAACCCTTTGCCATCCGATGGATCCGGATGGAGAAAATAGATATATGCCTTGATCATCTTTTTATGAAAGAAGGATCCTGAGAGAACCATTACGAAAGGGCTCGCAAAGTCAATATGAAATCCATCTGATTGAATCTCTTTGTAAAACTCTTCCATATTGCGATATACCATTACGATCTCTACCGTTGGGTGAAAAATATGAACCCCTTGAAAGAGATCATACCCTAAGAGGGTGTGTCCATAGATTGCATAGTCAATGTTATGCACTTCAAATAAGTCGTGAAGATACTTAAGAAAGAACTTAATGCTAAGTAACTCTCTCTCTCGATTGCGCTCATTGAGTGTCTGAAGAAGTTGGCCCTTGATCTCAATCTTTTGACACGGGATCTTATGTTCCACCCCATTCAATGTGTAATGATAGCTATCCCCTGTTAGCATCTTCTGGGTTAGGTTTGATAGAAATCAACCTTCATACTATCTTTTTATGGATAAATTAAGAGAGAAGAGAACGAGGAGGAATGGCGGAGAGCGGAGAGCGGAGAGCGGACAGAGAAGATAGAAATTATGTATCAAAAGGATAGTTACTTCACAAATGTCCTACTTCACTTCTATCGGAAACTTCGCTACCTTCGAGGGATCTGGATCTACAAGTAGTCTGATCCCATCCCAAACACATAGCCAAGTGCAAAACCCCGTTGCAAGTCGCCAAGTGATGACCCCTGGAGTGGGTATGATCGGTATTTCGGGCACAGGTCCTGTGAGTGCCGTCCAACGAAATCGCGTCAACGAAACGATTCCCCAAACAAGCCGAAATGATCGCAAATTGGCCGATTATGGAGGGAGTGTGATGAGTAATGTTGGGAATAGCGGGGCTGGATATGGCACCTATATGCCATTTCAAGAGAGCAGCTTCTCTCGGAAAGAGGCGCATCAAACTCCTCCTCCACATTCTCAGCAAGGTGGAGGTGGAGGTGGAGGTGGCGTTAGCGGGATGCCACCGGTATCCGACTCCTATGCTCGCCAGTTTGATCAAGCACAGTATGTAAACCCGGCGCTCGATATCC
>JACCDO012147887.1_pt1 | contig 14990 bp, 13 predicted proteins | sample 7446101 | NCBI WGS metagenome assembly JACCDO01 (sample SAMN15323440, study PRJNA562643) | freshwater metagenome | isolation source: river surface water | place: USA:Blue River Watershed | collected 2017-08-16
AACAACGTCACCAACTCCATATTGATCTTCTAAAATTATAAAAATTCCTGCCAGAAAATCTTTAATTAAAGTTTGCGCACCAAAACCTAAAGCCACACCAGCAACTCCAGCACTTGCTAAAAGCGGTGCAACATTAATTCCTAAAACACTTAGTGCACTCATAATTGCAACAGTCCAAATCACGATAGTTGCAGTGCTACTAAAAAGCTGTCCAATAGCTTTTACCCTTTGGACGGTTCTTTGCTGCATCACCATTGCTGATAATTCAGCAGTGTTGTCGGCAACTTTCTTATATTGAGGAGCTTTATCGTTTGCTCGTTTTATTGCCCCTTTAACAAATCTTGCAATGGAGATTCTGACGATTGCATTAAGAAGGAGAGCGAAAAGTAAAATAAAAAAAACTTGGATCGGCACACTAGATAAATACTCAGTAATTTTTTCAAGCAGAGAATTTTGATTTTTAAACATGTAACTAAGATTACTCTTGCTCTGAATTGCTCATAAATAAGACTTCGCAGTAAAGTAAGAAATATGAGATTTCGCAGAAAAATTACCCAGATTGTCTCACTTACATTTTTTCAAGCACTATTTTTTCTTGAACCAGCGTTTGCTGTTTTTAGAGATGACGGAGATGAACCAGGAAATCCGTTATCAGGTTTTTCTTCAATACTGATTTTTATCGGAGTACCTTTATTAGTTGTTGCCATAATTTCTTTAGCAATTCTTGCACCGCAATGGACCAGAAAAGCAAAATTAGAATCAGGATTTGTTTCCCATAATGAAAAATGGTGGCTAAATGGCCCAGGTAATGAAGCACATGATTTAGATTTTGTAGAAATTGATGAAAAACTTGGAAAGTTAGCACCGAAAGTAGGTGGGGTAAGTGCGAAGTGGTGATTTCTTTACTCAAGATGAACAAAATCAAATTGCAAAGTCAATTGCGATAGCAGAGGAATCAAGTGAATTAAATTTCAGTCTTTATGTTGGCGAGTTAGAAGAAGCAAGAAAAGAAGCGATTAAATTACATGCTTTGCTTGAAAATAACTCTCATACAGTGCTTGTTTGTGTTGATTTACAAAATCATGCGATAGAAATTGTTACAGGTAATTATGCTTCAACTCTGGTTGATGATCAGGCATGCAAACTTGCTGCAGTCTCCATGGCAAATGCGTTTGCTAATAGTGATTTTGTTGGTGGGCTTATTCAAGGATTTGCAGTTTTAGGTTCACATGCCTATAAACCAAAATCTTTAACTGACTTTTAATCTATTTTATCTGCGTTTTGAGCTTTTAATGCCCGAGCTAAAGAGTCTCTTTGTTCAATAATTATTCTGCGCGCACCAACTGCTAACTCTTTATTTTTTTGTAAGAATTCATCACATTTTTTAATTACATCCAGATTAATATTTGTGCTTGGGAATAGTCCTGTAACTAATGATTGTCCAATTTCATGAGTTCGAGCATTCCAAAGGGATGAAACTGAATCAAAGTATTTGTCTACAAAGTTTCTTAACACTTCTTCATGATCCATATATGAAATTCCTGCAAGAATTGAATGCAATTCGGAATTTGTTAAATTTTCATTATTAATTACTTGTTCCCATGCTTTTTGTTTCGCATCTAAACTTGGCATCGCAGCTTTTGCCCCTGCTGCATGTTCTCTTCCCATCACAGTGTCATCTTTTTTTAATTCTTCAGCAATTTCTTTTTCTCCGCGCTTGCCCACAACAACTAGTCTTCGAAGTAATGCCCAGCGAAGATCTGTATCAACAACTAAACCTTCAATTTTCTCAGTTCCGTCTAAAATTTGAGCAACTTTGTTAATTTGTTCTTCAGTTGTTGCAACAGCGCTAAAAGTTCTTAACAATGCTAATTGTCTATCAGAACCAGGTTTTGCCAAGTTAATTAATTTTTCTAATCCAGTTGCAAGTTTTATATTGTAATTTTTTCTGTTTTTTCGATCAGCGAACACATCGATCGCACTTCTGCATTGCATGAGTACTTGTTGAACTAAACCAATATCAGTTTCTTTTTCAATGCCTGCTAAAACTAAATCTAGATATTTACCTGTTCCAACTTCTGCATCCCGGACCATATCCCAAACTGCACCCCAAATGAGAGCTCTCGATAAAGATGATTCGATTGATGCTATTTCTTTTGTAGCAGTATTTAAAGAATGTGAATCTAATCTAATTTTTGCATAGGTTAAATCATCATCATTTATTAAAAGTAAATCAGGTCTTTTTGTTCCAACTAACTCTTTAATTTCTGTTTGTCCACCTACAACATCTACTTCAATTCTTTTTGTTCTAACTAATTTATTTTCTTGTTTTTCATAAACACCAAGAGCTAATCGATGAGGTCTTAAAACAGGATCAAGTCCAGGAGGAGAACTTGGTGGCTCTTGGTTAATTAATAACTTAGTTATCAAATTATTTTCATCAACTTCAATATCTGGCCTTAAAAGCGTTGCGCCTGAAGATTCCAACCAAATTTTTGACCAACTATCAAGTTCTCTTCCAGATGAAATAGATAATTCATTTAGTAAATCTTTAAGTTCAGTATTTTTCCAAGCATGTTTTTCAAAATAGTTTTTTAATCCTTTTAAGAAATTCTCTTCTCCAACCCATGCAACTAGTTGTCTTAAAGCAGAAGCACCTTTGGCATATGTAATTCCGTCAAAATTTTCATAAACTGAATCTAAATCTGGCATGTTTGCAGCTATGGGATGTGTGGAAGGTAATTGATCTTGTCGATATGCCCAAGCTTTTCTTTGAACATGAAATAAAGTCCAAGCTTCGTTGTATTGGGTTGCACCAGAACTTGCCCAATGGGCAGCCCATTCTGCAAATGACTCATTAAGCCATAAGTCATTCCACCATTTCATGGTTACTAAATCTCCAAACCACATGTGCGCTAACTCATGCAAAATTGTGTTTGCTCTTGATTCATAGGCAGTTCTAGTAGTACGAGATCTGAAAATATATTCATCTCTAAAAGTCACACAACCAACATTTTCCATTGCACCTGCATTAAATTCTGGTACAAAAACTTGATCATATTTTTTAAAGGGATAACCAATTTGAAATTTTTCTTCAAACCATTTAAAACCTTGTTTAGTTACTTCAAAAATTTCTTCATGATCTAAATATTGAGAAAGAGAAGGTCTGACAAAAATTGCAAGTGGGTATTTTCCAAATTTTCCTTCATAAATATCTGTCTTTTTTGCATATGGGCCAGCACAAATCGCATATAGATATGAAGACATTTTTGGGGTTTGATTAAAAGTCCAAATTGAGAAATTATCTTCAATATTTTTTGGTGCTGGAGTTTCAGTGTTACTGATCACTGTCCATTTAGTTGGAGCTTTAACAGTTAAGTTCAACACTCCTTTGATATCAGGTTGCTCGAATACAGGAAATACTCTTCTGCAATCTGGAACTTCAAATTGAGTGTAAATATAAACTTCATTATCAACAGGATCAATATGACGATGTAATCCTTCTCCTGTGTTCATGTATGAGCATTGAGCTTTAATTTTTAACTTATTTTCCGGTTTTAAATTTCTTAATTGAATTCGAGTTCCATTGAATACTTCTTTTACATTTAACTCTTCACCGTTTAGCCATACAGATTCAACAAGGGGAGAGACTAAATCAATCCAAGTATTTGAATTTTCTTGAGCTTTAAAATCGATTGAGGCAAAACAGGAAAAAGTCTCACCTTTGCCGTCTAATTCAAGGCTTACTGTGTAAACAGGATCACTCACTAAACCGGCTCTTTGAATCGCCTCGTTACGAGTGATATTTAAATCTTTGCTCAATTCAACCTCTACTAATAAAGTATGTAGAGCAATCTTGGCACGAGCCTTTTTGCCTTGGCATAGGCTGGTTCAAGAAAGTCACAAACTTAATTAAGGATTCAAATGACCACAAACGCAAAATTCTGGTTCGACCCATCTTGTCCATGGGCTTGGATGACTTCACGTTGGATTTTAAATGTCGCATCACAAAAAAAAATAAATGTTGAATGGAAAATTTTTAGCTTAGGGGTTTTAAATGAAGGAAGAGATTTAAAACCTGATTATCGAGAAAGAATTGATAAAACTTGGGGACCTGTAAGAGTATTAGCTGCTGCAAAAAGAGCGAAGGGTTCAGAAATTTTACTTCCTCTTTACACTGCAATTGGTACATTATTTCATCCTGGTGCAAAACCAGTTGCAAAAGAAACAGTTTTAGAAGCTTTAAAAAGCATTAATTTAGATGAGTCATTAATTGATGCTTATGACAATCTCGAATTTGATCAAGACTTAAGAGATTCCACCAAAGAAGCACTTGATCTTGTGGGAAGTGATGTGGGAACACCTGTAATTTCAGTTGAAGGTGTGGCATTTTTTGGTCCCGTAATTACCCCAGCACCAAAAGGTGAGGATGCAGTAAAACTTTGGGATGCAGTGGTAGCAGCTGCAAGTGTTCCTGGATTTTTTGAATTAAAAAGAACAAGAACTGCACGACCTATATTTGATTAATATGAAAATAAATATAGGTTGCGATCATGCTGGTTTTGAAGTAAAAGAAAAACTAGTTAGTTATTTAAAAGAAAAAAATCATGAAGTAATTGATCATGGCGCACACATTTATGATGCGCAAGATGATTATCCACTCTTTTGTTTCCTGGCAGCACAAAATACTGCCAAGGACGAAACTTCATTAGGAATTGTTCTAGGTGGTTCTGGAAATGGTGAACAAATTGCAGCCAACAAAATTAAAGGAGTAAGAGCAGCACTTGCTTGGAATGCTGATACAGCCAAACTTGCTCGCGAGCATAACAACGCAAATGTAATTGGCATAGGTGCACGCATGCATACATTTGAAGAAATAACAAAAATTGTTGATGCTTTTATAAATACAAAGTTTTCAAATGATGAAAGACACATTCGTAGAATTAATCAATTAAGTGATATGGAAACTCACGCAAAGTTACCGAATAAATAGAGAATTTGGAGCGGGTGACGGGAATCGAACCCGCATATCCAGCTTGGAAGGCTGGAACTCTAGCCATTGAGCTACACCCGCAAATATTTGTAAGTTCATCTTAGGTTTTCACTAATTCTGAACCTGATGGCAGACTCAATTATTGTTAACAACTACGATTGAAAAGCGCTCGCGGGGCGTAGCGTAGTGGCTAGCGCGCCTGCTTTGGGAGCAGGAGATCGGGAGTTCGAATCTCCCCGCCCCGACAGAAAACTAATTCAAGGAGACTAATTATTAAAGTAACAAGCACGATTGAAAATTTAACGCCAACAAGAATTAAAGTTTCAATACAAGTTCCTTTTAATGAATTAAAACCAAGTCTTGATTCTGCTTACCAAAAAATTGCTAGCCAAATAAGTGTTCCAGGTTTTAGAAAAGGAAAAGTTCCTAACAAAATAATTGATCAACGAGTAGGACGCCCAGCCGTTTTGCAAGAAGCAGTTAATGAGGCAGTTCCAAGAGCCTATGCAGAAGCTTTGAAGGATAAAAAGTTTTACCCAATTGGAAAACCTGAAGTTGATGTTCAAGAGTTAGCAGAAGACAAAGATTTTGTATTTTCAGCTGAAGTTGATGTTAGACCTGAATTTGAACTACCAACATATAGAGGCTTAAAAGTAACGGTTGATAAACCAAGAGAGATAAAAGATGATGTGGAAAAAGAATTAGAAGATTTAAGAAATAGATTTTCTACATTAAGTGCAGTAGAAAGAGCTGCTCAAGATAAAGATGTTGTAATTCTTGACATAGTTGGTAAAAAAGATGAAACCCAAGTTAATCAATATTCAGGTCAAGCACTTGCCTACACAATTGGATCAAATGGATTAGTACCAGGTGCAGATGAAGCATTAAGAGGCAAGAAAGCTTCTGAGAAAGTCGATTTTGAATTTAAACCCGAGGATGGACCTTTTAAAGATGAATCCATAAAGCTTGAAATAACCATTAATACTGTTAATGAAAAAGTTTTACCTGAGGCAGATGACGAATTTGCAAAAATGTCAAGTGAATTTGACACCCTTTCAGAATTAAAGAAAAGTTTGGAAGAAAAAGTTAAAAATTCAAGAGTAATTGAACAGACTTATCTTGCCCGAGACAAAGTTTCTGATGAACTTGTAAAACTCATGGAAAAAGTTCCATTGCCAGAAAACGCAATTCAAGCAGAAATTGATGCTCATTTTAAAGATGGACATGGAGATGACGCTCATAAACAAGAAGTTGAAAAAAATACAAGAAAATCAATGCAATCTCAATTTATTTTGGATCGAATATCTGAAGTCGAAAATATAGGTGTGACAGATGCAGATCTTTCAGAGTGGATAACTCAAAACGCAATTCAATATCGAATGGAACCCAAAACATTCGCAGATGCTCTAGTTAGATCTGGTGAAATTAATTTGGTCATGGGTGAAATCAGAAGAAGTAAAGCTCTAACCCTTGTTTTGACGGAAGCAGAAGTCAAAGATACTGATGGTAATTCAGTTGATGTCGCAAGTGTTTTAAAACCTTTTACTGAGCCAGAGGAATAATTTTTCCCTCATAGCGAACATCCATGCTTTCAAGATGAGAATTCTTGCAATACAGGTTAAGGTCGAAGTAACAAGAAAATAGGAGAGTAAAAGTATCGTGTTCGGGGATGAGCAAATGCGAAATCCAAGTGGTCCAGGAAGTTATGACGACCAAATATTTCAAAGACTTTTAAAAGAAAGAATCATTTTTTTAGGAACTCAAGTTGAAGATTCTGTGGCAAATATGCTCACCGCACAATTACTTGTTCTAGCAGCAGAAGATCCTGAAAAAGATATTTATCTTTGTATAAATTCTCCAGGTGGATCAATTTCTGCAGGTATGGCAATTTATGACACCATGCAATACATTCCAAATGATGTAGCAACAGTTGCAATGGGCTTAGCTGCATCAATGGGTCAATTTTTGCTATCAGCAGGTGCAAAAGGAAAAAGATATGCACTTCCACACGCAAGAATTATGATGCACCAACCATCAGGTGGAATTGGCGGAACAGCATCAGATATAAAAATTCAAGCTGAACAAATGCTTCACATTAAGAAACAAATGGCCAGGTTAATTGCTGAGCACACTGGTCAAAAAATGGAGCAAATAGAAAAAGATTCAGATCGTGATCGTTGGTTTACAGCTGATGAAGCTAAAGAGTATGGATTTGTTGACAAAGTTGTTAGATCAGCTAGTGATGTCACTGGCCATGGGGGAACAAGATAAATGAAATTTGAATCAAAATTAAATTCAAAACTAAACCCTCAATCTCGCTACATCTTGCCAGAATTTAGAGAAAGAACTGCAAATGGTGAAAGAGTTCATAATCCTTACACCAAATTGTTCGAAGAAAGAATTATTTTCTTAGGTGTTCAAATTGATGATGCCTCAGCAGATGATGTGATGGCTCAGTTACTAGTTTTAGAATCTTTAGATCCAGAACGTGATATTTCAATGTATATAAATTCACCTGGTGGTTCATACACTGCAATGACTGCAATTTATGACACCATGCAATTTATAAAGCCTCAAATACAAACTATTTGTTTAGGACAAGCTGCAAGTGCAGCTGCAGTAATTCTTGCTGCAGGAAGTCCTGGAAAAAGATTTGCATTGCCTCACGCAAGAATTTTGATTCATCAGCCTTATACAGAAGGTGGCGGTCAAGGTTCTGATATTGAAATTCAAGCAAATGAAATTTTGAGAATGCGTTCAGAGATGGAAGGTATTCTGGCCAAACATACTGGTAAAAAGTTGGCAGACATTCAAAAAGATATTGAACGCGACAAAATATTGACGGCAGAAGATGCTCAAAAATATGGCGTCATTGACCAAGTCATCAGTTCAAGAAAGATTTCAATTTAATTTTTGTTCGCTCTTTGTGAACAATTTGTTAATACTGTGACAAATGTACTCAATTTTGTGGGTGCTTCAGGGTAACGTTTCTTTCAATCACCATAAATAGGAGCATTAATTTGGCACGCTTAGGCGAAGGCACTGATCCATTAAAGTGTTCATTTTGTGGAAAAGGCCAAAAACAAGTAAAAAAATTAATTGCCGGTCCTGGTGTTTATATTTGCGATGAATGCATTGAACTTTGCAATGAAATTATTGATGAAGAATTACAAGAAACTACAGATTTACCATTTGATGAATTACCAAAACCAAAAGAGATTTATCAATTTTTAGATAACTATGTAATAGGGCAAGAACATGCAAAAAAGGCATTATCGGTTGCTGTTTACAACCACTACAAAAGAGTTCAAGCTGGCGCAAGTGATAGACCAAAAGATGATGCGGTTGAACTTGCTAAATCAAATATTTTATTACTTGGACCAACTGGTTCTGGTAAAACACTTTTAGCTCAAACACTTGCAAGATTATTAAATGTGCCATTTGCAATTGCTGATGCAACAGCATTAACCGAAGCTGGATATGTTGGTGAAGATGTTGAAAATATTTTATTAAAACTAATACAAGCAGCTGATTACGATGTGAAAAAAGCAGAAACTGGCATTATTTATATTGATGAAATAGATAAAATTGCAAGAAAAAGTGAAAATCCTTCTATCACTAGAGATGTAAGTGGGGAAGGTGTCCAACAAGCATTATTAAAAATTTTAGAAGGAACAACAGCTTCAGTTCCTCCGCAAGGTGGAAGAAAGCATCCTCATCAAGAATTTATCCAAATTGATACCAGCAATGTTTTATTTATTGTGGGTGGAGCTTTTGCTGGTCTAGATAAAATTATTGAATCAAGAATTGGTAAAAAATCTTTAGGTTTTACTGCCGAAATTAATGATGTCGATAACACAAATCCTGGAGATATTTTTGGAAAAGTTATGCCAGAAGATTTATTAAAGTTTGGCATGATCCCAGAATTTATTGGCAGACTTCCAGTTGTGACAAGTGTTACTGCATTATCTGAAGAAGCTTTAATGCAAGTTTTAGTTAAACCAAAAAATGCTTTGGTTAGACAGTATGAAAGATTATTTGGTTTAGACAATGTTGAATTAGAAATTACTGAAGATGCTTTAAGAGCAGTTGCAGAATTGGCTCACTTACGAGGCACTGGAGCACGTGGATTAAGAGCAATCATGGAAGAAGTTTTGTTAAACGTTATGTATGACATTCCAAGTAGGAAAGATATTGGAAAAGTGGTAGTAAATCGTGACACAGTGTTAGAAAATGTAAATCCAACTTTGGTGCCACGAAAAGAATTACCTGAACAACCTGAAGAAAAGTCTGCTTAAGCTAATTTGATATTGAGTTTTAGTTCGTTTTCTTGATTGTTGTATTTTAAATTCTTTATGTTTCCTGCAGCAATTAAATCTTTTTCCGATTTTTTAATGATTTCTATTTCTTCGTTTTTTGTCTTAATTTCTAATTCTAAAACTTCTGCTTTCATAGAAAGTTGCTTTTCAGTTTTAGCTTTTCTAATTTCTGCTAATACCTTTGTTACTAATTCAAGATTTTCAATACCTATTGATTTATTGGCAGAAATTTCTTCAGGTTTTGGCCAGGTTTGATTGTGAACTGAACCTTTTTGCCACCAAGACCAGACTTCCTCACTAACAAATGGAACAAATGGAGCAAAAAGTTTTAAAAGGGTATGAATAGTTATACCCAGGGCAGCTTTTGCAGAATTTGCTGATTCTTCACCTTGCTTGCCGTATGTTCTTTCCTTAACAAGTTCAACGTAGTCATCCGTGAAAGACCAAAAGAAAGATTCAGTTACTTCTAATGCTTTGGTGTAGTCATATTTTTCAAATGCTTTAGTAGCAGAGTCAACAACTTGAGCTAATTTATTTAATAAGGCATGATCTGCTTCAAGTTTTACATCTTCTTTATTTAATGTGGCATTTAAACTCAAAGCAAATTTACTTGCGTTAAGAATTTTTACCGCTAATCTTTTTCCAATTTTCATTTGACCGGTGTCAAATGCGGTATCTGTACCTGGTCGTCCCATCGCAGCCCAATATCTCACAGCATCAGATCCATATTCTTTTAATAAATCAATTGGAGTAACCACATTTCCTTTTGACTTACTCATCTTTTTTCTATCCGGATCTAAGATCCAGCCACTAATGCTGGTGTTTTTCCAAGGAAGTGAATTTTCTTCTAAATGACTTCTGACAACTGTCGAAAATAGCCAAGTTCTAATAATTTCATGTGATTGCGGTCTTAAATCCATTGGAAAAATTTTGTTAAACAATTCGTTATCTATTCCCCAAGATCCAGCAATTTGTGGTGTTAATGAAGAAGTTGCCCAAGTATCCATCACATCTGGATCTCCCATAAATCCATTTGGCTTATTTCTTTTCGATTCATCAAATCCTTCAGGGCAATCACTTTGAGGATCAATTGGTAATTGATTTTCATTAGGAATCAAAATTTGATCGTAAATTGGATTTGCATTTTCATCTAATTTGTACCAAATGGGAAGTGGTACGCCAAAAAATCTTTGTCTGGAAATTAACCAATCTCCATTTAGTCCTTCTACCCAGTTTTGGTATCTGACTTTCATGTAATCTGGATGCCAACTTAATTCATTTCCTCGAGATAAGAGTTGATTTCTCAAATCTTTATCTCGACCACCATTTTTTATGTACCACTGTCTTGTAGTAACAATTTCTAATGGTTTATCTCCCTTTTCAAAAAATTTAACAGCATGAGTAATTGGTTTTGGTTCCCCGATAAGTTGATTTGTTTTCTTTAATTCTTCAACCAATATTTCTCTAGTTGTGTGTGAAGTTTTTCCAATTATTTTAGAAAAAATTTCTTTAGCTTTTTCTGTTTGTATCCATTCTGGAGTTTCATTTTGAATTTTTCCATCCCAGCCAATTAAACCTCTAGTTGGTAAGTTAAATTCTCTCCACCAAACAACATCTGTGACATCACCAAAAGTACAAATCATGGCAATGCCACTGCCTTTTTCTGGATCCGCTAAGTGATGAGCTACAACGGGAACATTAACTTCAAAAAGTGGAGTGGTTACATTTTTTCCAAATAGAGATTTATATCTTTCATCTTCTGGATTGGCAACTAATGCAACACAACTTGGTAAAAGTTCTGGACGAGTAGTTTCAATAAAAACATCTGAGCCATCTTCTTTTTTAAAGGCGATTTTGTGAAAAGCCCCTGGTCTTTCTCTATCTTCTAATTCTGCTTGAGCAACAGCAGTTCTAAAAGTTACATCCCAAAGAGTTGGAGCTTCTGCTTGATAGGCTTCGCCTCTATTTAAATTATTTAAGAATGCTTTTTGGGAAACAAATCTAGCTCTTTTATCGATAGTTTGATATGTGTAATTCCAGTCGATTGATAAGCCTAATGTTTGAAAAAGTGATTCAAAAACTTTCTCGTCTTCTAAAGTTAGTTTTTCGCATAATTCAACAAAGTTTTTTCTTGATATGGGAATTTGTTTTTCTGAAGGTTCTTTAGGAGGTTGAAAATTAGGATCATAAGCAAGTGATGGATCACATCTGACACCAAAATAGTTTTGAACTCTTCTTTCAGTCGGCAAACCATTGTCATCCCAGCCGATTGGGTAGAAAACTTTTTTGCCAATCATTCTTTGATAACGAGCTATTAAATCTGTGTGGGTGTAGGAAAAAACGTGTCCAACGTGCAATGAACCACTCACAGTTGGTGGAGGAGTATCGATGGCGTAAACAGAACTTTTGTCGCAATTTTTATCGAATCCAAAGGTGTTGTTATTTACCCAGGAATTTCCCCATTTTTCCTCCAAACCTTCCAACGATGGTTTTTCAGGAACTTGAGGGTAAATTGCAGAATCACTCATGGATGCAATCTTATGCAATACATAGTATTTAATTAATGATGGTCAATTTAGACGCAGTTTCAGCACTTTCTAATCGTTTTCCTGAAAACAAAATTAATCCTTCTCTAGATCGAATTTTGATGGCAATGGACTTGATGGGTCAGCCTCAAAATAATTTTAAAACTATCCACATAGCTGGAACCAACGGAAAAACTAGCACTTCTCGAATGATTGAAAGATTACTTCGCTCACTTGATTTAAAAACTGGACTTTTTATAAGTCCTCATTTAATTCATCCTCGCGAAAGAATTGAAATTAATGGTCAAATTATTTCTGAAATAAGATTTCAAGAAATATTTGACGAAGTAAATCCATATATTGAAATAATTGATCAAAAATTTCAAGATTCTCCAATGACATTTTTTGAAGTTTTAACTGCGATGGGTTTATTAGCTTTTTCTGATGAACCAATTGACGTTTTATCATTAGAAGTTGGTATGGGAGGTCGTTGGGATTCGACAAATGTAGTCACACCAGAAGTTTCTGTAATAACTTCAATTGGGCTTGATCATCAAGAATTTTTAGGTTCAAGTATCAAAGAAATTGCTAATGAAAAAGCTGGGATCATAAAAGAAAATATTCCAGTTGTTATCTCAACACAAGTAAAAGATGCAAATCAAGTATTAAACGAAGTTGCTGCAAATAAAAATAGCCCAATACTCAGAGAAAGTATTGAATTTGATGTATTAGAAAGAACTGTTGGTATTGGGGGACAACAATTAAATATCGCAACTCCTCTTGGAACATATCAAGATTTATTTTTACCTCTTTATGGAAAATTTCAAGCATCAAATGCCGCATGCGCTTTAACTGCAGTTGAGACTTTTTTAGGGAAAAAACTTGAATCAGAACTTGTACAAGAAGCATTTGCTGAGTTTAAATCCCCAGCAAGATTACAAATAGTTAAAAGAAATCCCACCGTTTTAATAGATGCAGCACATAATATTTCGGGTGTACAAAATACTTTAGAAGCAATATTAGAAACATTTAAATTTGAGAACAAAATATTAATTATTGGATTTATGAAAGATAAAGATATTGATGAAATGCTAAATTTGCTAAAGGGTTTTGCTCAAGACGTTGTTGTAACCGAAGCTAATACGGTTCGAGCAATTAGCTCAAAAGATTTACTTAACAAAGTAAATAGTATTGCTAATTTTTCTAAAGAAATTTTTGAGCAAAAGAATTCCAAAAATGCACTAGATTTAGCAGTAGAAATTGCAAAGAGAAAAAGTGGTTCAAGTGGTGTAATTGTGCTGGGTTCGATAGCTTTAGCTGGAGAAATTCTTCAGCACTCCAAATCAATTTAAGGATTTTATGAGAGCTTTAACTTCTGCAGTTGTTAGTTTTGAAATTTTGATTATTATTTTATTTATCCCAGCAGCATTACAAAATGATTCAATTAATAGCAGATTTATTATTTCTACTTCTATAGGTTTGATTATTTTTTCAATAATTATCCTGGGATTATTGAAAAAAAGAATTGGACTAATCTTTGGTTCTATTTTTCAAGTTATATTGATAGCTTTAGGATTTTTTGTAAACTGGATGTTTATTCTGGGTTTGATATTTTTAGGTTTGTGGGTAGCCTCAATAAAAATAGGCAAGAAAACAGATCAACTGAAGAGTTCAAATAAACCTAAAAAAGACTCAAAGTAGGATTAGTTAAAACGGTATCGAAGGGAATTTAATTGAGCGAGAGATCATTAGTTTTGATAAAACCAGACGGTGTTAAGCGTGGTTTAGTTGGTGAAGTGTTAAAAAGAATTGAAACTAAAGGTTGGAAAATCGTCGCTTTAGAAATGAAAAAATTGGACGAAAAAACTGCTGCTGCTCATTATGCAGAGCACGAGGGCAAACCATTTTTTAAAGATTTAGTTGCATTTATTACTTCCTCTGAATTAGTGGCTCTTGTTATTGAGGGTCCAAATGCAATTGCTGGGTGGAGACAAATGATGGGTGCAACAAATCCTGCAAATGCTCAGCCTGGAACTATCCGAGGAGATTTTGCAACCGAAACACAAAATAACGTCACTCATGGTTCTGATTCTCCAGAGTCAGCATCCAGAGAGATTGCTTTATTCTTTCCAGGATTAAAGTAGTTTTACGTAATATAAGTAGAGAAGTAAACATCAAAGGAAAATTGTGGCTGGATTTAGTGGTGGTTTTTTAGGTCGTGACTTAGCAGTTGATTTAGGCACTGCAAATACTTTGGTTTACGAACGTGGTCGTGGAATTGTTTTGAATGAACCATCTGTTGTTGCTATAAATCAAAATACTGGCGGCATTGTTGCAGTCGGTGCAGAAGCAAAAAGAATGGTCGGAAGAACTCCAGGAAACATTGTTGCCATTCGTCCATTAAAAGATGGGGTAATCGCAGATTTTGATACCACCGAAAGAATGCTTAGATATTTTATTCAAAAAGTTCACAAACGTAGATTTTTAGCAAAACCAAGAGTTGTAATTTGTGTTCCAAGTGGAATAACAGGTGTAGAACAACGTGCAGTAAAAGATGCAGGTTATGCAGCAGGGGCTAGAAAAGTTTACATAATTGAAGAACCAATGGCAGCTGCAATTGGAGCAGGATTACCAATACATGAACCAACAGGAAACATGGTTGTCGATATTGGTGGAGGAACTTCAGAAGTTGCTGTTATCTCATTAGGTGGTGTAGTTACTTCTTTATCCATTAGAACTGGTGGAGATGAACTGGATGATGCACTAGTTCAATTTGTTAAAAAAGAATATTCACTCATGCTTGGTGAACGAACTGCAGAAGAAATTAAAACCACAGTGGGAACCGCATTTCCAGTACCAGATGAATCATCAGCTGAATTAAGAGGAAGAGATTTAGTTACTGGTTTACCTAGAACAATTGTGGTAACTGCTGAAGAAATTAGAAGAGCTCTAGATGAACCTTTAACCAGAATTGTTGATGCTGTAAAAACTACTCTTGATAGAACTCCGCCAGAACTTTGTGGAGACATTATGGATCGAGGAATCGTATTAACTGGTGGTGGTGCATTACTTAAAGGCTTAGATGAAAGATTAAGACATGAAACCGGAATGCCAGTGATCATCGCCGAGCAACCTTTGAATTGTGTAGTAAAT
>JACCDO010986990.1_pt1 | contig 14988 bp, 3 predicted proteins | sample 7446101 | NCBI WGS metagenome assembly JACCDO01 (sample SAMN15323440, study PRJNA562643) | freshwater metagenome | isolation source: river surface water | place: USA:Blue River Watershed | collected 2017-08-16
CCACCGCCCATCCCACCCACCACCATATTCTGTTGCTGTGGCTGATTTTGGATTTCCGATTGCCTCTTCTGCTGTAATTGTTCTAAAGAAACGCTCCCCACTTTATCCGGCGAATACGTATCTGGAGGTGTCTCTATTTTATCCACGAGGTCAATCGTCGCATAATTGTAAAGCTGTCGCATCCCACCGTTCCCCTTCGCGGACAACTCATCCGCGCTTTGGTCCAAGAAACTGTAACTATCCGACGCAACACCGAATCCGCTACCCATACTCTCGCGCCCCAACGCAAAGGCATTCGGCTCGCCGTTGAATCCAGTCGCCTGGTCGTTCAGTGCGACATTTTTAGGCTGAAAATGCTGGAGGATTTGGTCGCCGTAAAGCACAAGATGGCCCTTATTCAGGAGCAGTAATGCGGGGACGCGGTTGACTTGGGGTGGCAACAACACCTTTTCACCGCTTTCCGTCACGATATGCCAGGCTCCAGTGGTGGATTTCACACGCTTATCAATACAGAGAAAATGAATGTCGTTACTGACTTGCGATTTAGAAAGCGCCGTCAATACAGCTTTGGATTTATCACAATGATTACTGTAGTATATGATTGAAGACATTGTGTCTTTTATTACTAAATAAATGATAAAACTTTATGTGGGTTTTGAACGCGTATAGACAATTTAAGTTTTATACATCATAAAATAACTGGATTGTTTCAATCATTTTAGACGTGGTATTTTCAGGACTTACCCAGTAACTGATAGTCTCTTCTAATACGTGTAACCGGTCGGTCCATTCATTCTTTTTTGATTTTTTAACAACGCACAATCCATTCTTGTCACATCCCCAACACGAAGTTATGTTTGTTCCATCTTTTTCATATTCGTCCGGATTGAATCTGATAAACACAATAGGTCGGTGTCCTACATCTTGCGATAATTCCATGATGCGTTTATTTTCACAACTACAATCATAATCTGTGTGCTGGTTTTCATCTACTTCTACAATAATAACTTGATACCCTAAATCCAATAACAAATCTGGTCGGCGTTTGGAACAACCGCTATTTACTATTTTGTCTGCTACCCAACTCATCTTGGGAAACTTTGTTTTCACGTATTCTACAACAGCTTGTTCTTTAGTTTTGTAATTGCGTGATACTGGTTTGTCTGGGAAGAGGTTCATATAACAAAATCGGCAATATCCGTCGTATTTTTTTGTAACATGCGTTGAACATAGGTAGGTTTTACAGGTTCTGTTTTTCACATCAACCATCATGTCCTTCTTGTGTTTCGAACAATACAACCCTTTTGTCTCGCCTTGGTTGTTATAGGTTGGTATTGTTTTACACCCTTCATGTATACAAGTTTTGTCTATTACATTCACCATTCCATCTTCTTTGTGTTTCAAACAATACACCGCTTTTGTCTCGCCTTCTTTGTTATAGGTTGGTAGAGTTTTACATCCTTCGTGTATACACGTCTTGCTAGTCACATTCACCATTCCTTCTTCTTTGTGTTCCAAACAATATAACGGTCGTTTTTCACCCTCTTTATTATAATTTGGTATAGTTTTACACCCTTCGTGTATGCACTTCTTGTTTATGACATCCACCATCTCATCCTTCTTGTGTTTCGAACAAAACAACGCTTTTGTCTCGTCTGCGTTGTTATAAATTGGTCGTGTTTTACAACCATCGTGAATACAATTTTGATGTTTTATATCAACCATTCCTTCTTTTTTGTGTTCTGAACAATACAACGCTTTTTTCTGACCTTCTTTTGTATAGTTTGGTTGTTTTTTACACCCTTCGTGAATACAAGTATTGTTTACCACATCTACCATCCCTTTTTTTTTGTGTTTTAAACAATAGACGCCCTTCGTCTCGCCATAATTGTTAAATACCGGTATTTTCTTACATCCTTTATAAATACAACTCTTATTGCTTATCACAACTACCATCCATTCTTTCTTGTGTTTAAAACAATACAACGCTTTTGTTTCGCCTTCTTTATTATAGTTTGGTCGTGTTTTACACCCTTCGTGAATACATTTCTGGCTTCTTACATTGACCATTCCATCTTCTTTGTGTTTTGAACAATACCACGCTTTAGAATCACCTTCTTTGTTATAGGTTGGTATAGTTTTACACCCTTCGTGAATACAAGTTTTGTCTATTATATTCAACATCCCAATCTTCTTGTGTTTCGAACAATACAATGCGTTTGGTTCGCATTCGTTGTTATAGATTGGTCGTGTTTTACAACCTTTGTGAATACACGTTTTGCTAATCACATTCACCATTCCTTCCTTTTTGTGTTCTGAACAATATAACGTTTTTTTTTCACCTTCATTGTTATAGTGTGGTTGTTTTTTACAATTTTCGTGTATACACGTCTTGCTGGTCACATTCACCATCCCTTCCTTTTTGTGTTCCGAACAATATAAACCTTTTATTTGGCCCGCGTTGTTATAGTTTGGTATTGTTTTACAGTTTTCGTGAATACACTTCTTGCTTTTCACATTCACCATCAAGTCCTTCTTGTGTTCCGAACAATATAACGGTTTTGTTTCGCCGTCGTTGTTATAAGTTGGTTGTTTTTTACACCCTTCGTGAATACACGTCTTGCTAATAACATTTACCATCCCTTCCTTCTTGTGTTCCGAACAATACAACGATTTTGTCTCGCTTTCAATGTTATAGGTTGGTCGTATTTTACATCCTTCGTGAATACAAGTTAGGTGTTTCAAATCCACCATCCCATCCTGCTTGTGTGCGGCACAATACAATGCTTTTGTTTCGCCTTCGTTGTTATAGGTTGGTTGTTTTTTACATCCGTCGTGAATACACATTTTGTATAATGAGTTATAATGAATAGACAAATATGTATAAATCAATTTATATGTAAATCGACGTTTGAAATATTAAAATATTTGAAGAAAAAATTGATAGTAAATCTTTATATCAATATATTATAATATAAACATATTCATTATTGTTGTTTACCAAGCAATTCAAATGTCTTCTGCTGCGTCATCGTTGTCCGGTGCGCCTTTCCATTCAGCGCCCGCTGTGTCTAAATACATCCCCCGTATCGTTTCACGAACCGATGAACGAGGTGAACTCAGATTCACCATCGACAAAATCAATGTCTCACTTGCCAACGCCCTTCGTCGCACTATTCTCTCAGACATTCCAACTTTTGTGTTCAGAACATTCCCATACGCGGAATGCAAAGCATCGATAACGACAAACACTTCGAGACTGCATAACGAGATTCTCAAACAACGATTAAGTTGTATTCCCATTCACGTAAGCGATATGGAACCCTCCATTAAAGATTACCAGCTCGAAATAAATGCCACAGCCGACGGCAACGAGATACGCTACGTGACCACAAAGGACTTCAAACTCAAAAACAAAACCAATGGGAAATACCTCACCGATGTCAAATGTCGCGAAATCTTCCCACCCAACCAAATAACAGGCGATTACATCGAGTTCGCCCGCCTCCTCCCGAAGATGTCGGAATACTCGGAAGGCGAGCAACTCGTGATGACGTGTGACCTGGATATTGGAACCGCCAAAGAAGATGGTGCTTTCAACGTGGTCTGTACCTGCGCCTACCAAATGACGATGGACGCAGCCAAGGTCGACGAGGCGTGGCGCATCAAGGAAGCCGAACTGGTGAAGGAAGGTATCGCCACGGTCGGAAGCGAGGAGATGAAAGCACAGCGCAAGAACTGGTCGCTCCTGGATGCGCAACGCTACACAAAAGACGACAGTTTTGATTTCGTCGTGGAGACGGTTGGGGTCTTTACGAATGCGGAAATCGTCTATAAGGCGGCACAGATTATGATTAATAAGTGTATGAAGTTCATCCGCGATATTGAAAGCGGCGAGAATCATATTATACCGACGGTAAGCACCATTCAGAATGGCTTTGATATTGAATTGAAGGGGGAGGATTATACATTAGGGAAGGTCCTGGAATTCTTCCTTCACGACAAGCACTATGCGGAGGACCAGACGGTGACCTACTGCTCGTTCAGGAAAATTCACCCACATAATCCGGATAGTATGATACGCGTAGGGTTTGCGGAGACGGTGGGGGTGGATGAAAACATTGTGGCGCAGTATATCACGACGTGCGCGCGGGATGCGATTGTGGTGTTTGAACACATCCGCGACCAGTTCAGAGAGTATTAAGCGAAGCGCGAAGCGCGGAGCCCGAATGAAATGGAATGAGCGCGAAGTGCGGAATAAAAAAGTGTTAGAGAACACACACATCATATTTTTATTACTCACCTTTCTATCCTATCGCGCCATCCTGCAGGTGGCTAATAATCTACTCCACTGCCTCCACTGCCTCCTCCGCTTCCGCCGCCTCCGCCTCCGCCGCCTCCGCCGCCGCTGCCGCACACGAGAATAAGATTTCGCCCGGGTTACGAGGGGCGTGAACGTGCACGCGACTCTGTGTAAAGATTGCGTCTTCTGGGTCATCATATCGCGCGAAGTCAGTCCCGTGCGTCAAGCGAAACAGGTTGGAACACGCACACAACGACATCACCTTCCACGTGGAAGCCGAGATGTCGCGCAATTCTACGAACGCGGCGACGACCGGGTCGCGATGTTCCGCGTCATACTTGGTGTAATGAAGGTAGATGTCGGAAACGACGTTACATTGCGCGCGGAATTGCTTCGCGTGATTTGCTTCCGAAGAGTGAGGCGAGTCCCTCGTGGTCATTGCATTGACAAGAACAATGTCGGTTCCGGTAAATTTGCAAAGTCCGATGAATCGGGTCATAAGACGGCCACTTGCAATGAGGAATGTGCTCACAAGCTGATTCGTGGGTTTCCGGGGGTGGCGTTCGGACGCAGACGCAGACGCGGACGCGGTGGGGGAGTAAGGATAGTCGTGGGATTGAGACCGAAGTAAACGGAAGCCAGCATCACCGGTAGCAGACTCAAGATCTTCATCGGGTTGTTGTAATGAATGAGCCGATGGCTGCTCTTCGCTGGATACAAGGTCGTCGTCATAGGAATCGCATTTTGGAGAACATCCCCATTGCGCGTCTTCTTCTTCTTCTTGGTACCTGGTTGCCATCAGTGAAATCATTTGAATGGCCCGATTGAGAAACGTGAGTTCTTTAGCCATAATGAATGCCAATGCGGCATTGTCAATGCGAAGATCATTGTCTGTAAATAGTGAAGATTTGCGAGCGGTGGCGGCGGCGACAGCATTCGCGGCCATTGAAGGCAATGCCCCGCTCATCATACAAGCAATGTCGCGTTTTTCAATTTCCGCCTCCCACTGACGGATATTGTTGAAGATGGGAGCGCCGCCCGAGAGATTTGCCCGCATCGCCGTTGAATGATTCAGAAGCGCGTATTTGATTTTGTCGCCGTCCGCGTGGAAAGAGAGTCCAGGAAGATTTGTGATTTGCCTGATTGCGCCGTAAATATCGCCAGATTTAAGAAAGGAGAACATTGGTGTCGTAGTAGGAACTTGGTGCCAGAATAGCTGTCAAATGGAGTGTAGATGAAAAAACATTTCAATTTTTTCCACAGGAGCGGAAAAGTCATTTTCTATACAGGGTCACCGCCAGGGTCACCACCATCACCTATGCAATTTTATTACAATAAATATTCATATACCCCGCATAATTATGGATTATTATTTGCTGTAACAAAATAAGTCCTTCATATAAGGAGGAAGAAGAATGCCGAAAAATATCATTCTCATTGATAAAAGAGTCCAGGACTACGAGACAATCCTCGCGGCCGTTGACACCAATATATGTATTCCGGTATTATTTAACTATTATACAGATACCATCGCAGATATTAAGGCGCGGATCTCGGCAGAGTGTGTCACTAACGATACAGTAGAGGCGGATGCCGGAACCCCGCGATGCATCGGTTTACTTCAGCACAATTACAATCGTCCCTTTTATAATTTAGTCGCAGCGGAGACGGAGGGAAGTGTTGTTTTCAGCGTAACCGACCACGATCCAGAACTCGCCACGTGGGCGCCATTGCGCGACTTGATTACGTGGTGCCAGACAACACCGGAAATCGCCACCGCGTATTTCGATATGATGGCGTGTGCGCTCTACGCAAACAAAGATTGGAAATATATTATTGACACACTCACCGCGCAGACAGGCGTCATCATTCGTGCATCTACGGATGACACTGGTTCGGCCACGCTGGGCGGAGACTGGTTCCTGGAGTCACATACGGGCGTGAATCTGAAAACCGTGTATTTCACCGAGGCAATCGAAGAGTATCGGGGGATTTTGTATTTGTGGCCGTATGATATTCGGGAATATTCGACAAAAGGGTTTGCAACAGGAAGCGTCGTTACGTGGGGAAATTCCAGTGTATTCGGGGCGCCTCCGGGAAGTGTTAGTTCCGGCGTCGTCGCAGTGGTGTATTCTTCTACCAATGCCGTGTTCGCTGCGCTAAAAACAGACGGCAGCGTCGTCGCATGGGGAGATTCCTATACTGGAGGGACGACTCCTAACAATGTCAGTTCCGGTGTCGTCTCAATATACTCTACTACTAGAGCCATCGCGGCGTTAAAAACTGACGGCAGTATTGTCGCGTGGGGAGATTCCAGTGAGGGTGGAACGACTCCTGCGAATGTAAACTCGGGTGTCATCGCGGTGTATTCTAGTTATAGTGCCTTCGCGGCGCTAAAAACCGACGGGAGTGTTATTGCGTGGGGACATTCATCGTATGGCGGGATAACTCCCAACAATGTAAGTTCAGGCGTTGTTGCGGTATATTCTAATTCCAGCGTCTTCGCAGCACTAAAAAACGACGGCAGCGTCGTTGCGTGGCCTGCGAGTTCAGGTCAAGGCGGAGCAACTCCCGCTAATGTAAGTTCCGGTGTTGTCGCAGTATATCATAATCTCTACTCATTTGTTGCGCTAAAAACCGACGGCAGTATTGTCGCGTGGGGAGATTCCACCCAAGGTGGAACGACTCCTGCGAATGTAAACTCGGGTGTCGTCACGGTATATTCTACACTATCTGCCCACGCAGCACTAAAAACCAACGGAAGCGTTGTCGCGTGGGGAGATTCCACGAACGGTGGAAGGGCGCCCAGTAATGTAAGTTCCGACGTCATCGCGGTGTATTCTACTTATAGTGCCTTTGCCGCGTTGAAAGTTGACGGCAGTGTCGTTGCATGGGGGAGCGAACTATTTGGTGGGATGACCCCCGGCAATGTATCTTCCGGCGTAGTTGCAGTGTATTCTACAGAGGGCGCCTTCTCGGCGCTAAAAACTGATGGCAGCATTGTTGCGTGGGGATATCAGGATATGGGAGGGTTAGCACCAAGTACGGTGACTAACGCTAATTCCGGCGTCGTTGCTGTGTATTCTAACAATACCTCCTTTGCAGCGCTGAAAGCCAACGGTAGCATTGTCGCGTGGGGAACTTTCAATTCTGGCGGGAATGCACCGAGTAGTGTGACTACAGCAAACTCCGGTGTAGTGATGGTTTATTCCACTATAAATGCCTTCGCCGCCCTGAAAACCACTGCAACGACATTTGACCTCTCCTTTTCATACTATCGCAATATCGACCGGTACGACATTCTCCGCAAAAAGGAAAACCGGCGGCGCGTGAACCTAACAACACTGAATAATAATGTGTTTACGCTATCAGCATCACAGGACCTCCAGATTTTCAATCCAAGAATGCCTACTGATAAACCATTGAGCATCATTGTTCCAACCTACGTATCGTCACCACTTTCTATAACATCCACTGCAACCATCCCCCCATCCAATTCAAACAGTTATATTATCGCCTGTGATGAAGGTGAACCCGTTACCATCGCAGGGACAACCTACGTTAACTACGGCGCCTACGTCTATCGCCGAGAGACAAACAACACATATACTAAATTAACCACTACAACAATCAACGGATATCCATATGATTTATATGGTGGAGATGGTATTAATTCCAGTGGTATCGCATTCATTTCACTTAATCCGCCCGCAACCCTCTCCAATTTCCCGAACATAACCAAAGTATCCAACGCGGCGCCATTTCAAATCACCACGCCCACCAGTAATAGCACCGGTGCGTTTTCATATACGAGCAGTAATCCCAGTGTCGCCACCATATCCGGAACCACCGTGTCCATAACCGGATTCGGAACCAGCATCATAACCGCTACCCAGAGCGGGGATGTAAATTATAGTGCGGCCAGTATCACCGCCACCCTGACAACAACGTCCGTGAATTATTATGGCGCGGACCTTTCCGGCTCCGATTTCACCAATATTTCATTATACGGCGCAACGCTGAACCTCGCCAACTTGACAAATGCGATCTTCGTATCCACCGATCTCTCGGGTGCGACTCTCAACGGCGCAACCCTCGCAAATATTCTCTCGCGCGGGGTCATCGGGCTCGCCACTGCCACCCTCCCCACCGGGTATATCGGTCGCGGCGGTTCCATCTTCGGCAATAATGTGCGCATCACCAGCGCCAATCTCACCAACGCGGATCTCTCCAACGTCGTCCTCACCAATTCTGATGTCTCGGGTGCCATACTCACAGGCGCAACCCTCACCAACGTGCGCACTGCCGCCCTCACTGGAACCGCGACGGCGACCCTCCCCGCCGGATATGTATTCCGCAATGGTGTTATTGTCGGCCCCAATGTCTTACTCACAGGGTCGGCGCTGACCTCCGCGGATCTCTCGGGCGTTTCCATCTCAGGAACGGACCTCTCGGGAACCGTCCTTACCAGCGCAAACCTGACAAATCTTATCTCGGGCAGTCTACGTAATGCGTCAACCGCAGTATTACCAAGTGGTTATATTCTATACAATAATTTCATTGTCGGGCCCGCGGTCAATCTCTCGGGTGCAGCTCTTACAAGCATAGACCTATCGGGGAGCGTCTCCGCCAATCTCACCGCGACCAAACTTATAAGCGCCAACCTCGCCAATGCATCGCTATTTAATATAGACATCAGTGGCGCGGATTTGTCGGGGGCGACCCTTACGGGTGTGCGTAGTTATGGACTCACAGGCGTCCCCCCCACAACGACCCGTCTTCCCACCGGATACTTCGTCCGCACCAGTTCCGCCAATACCGGAACCATCGTCGGCCCAGCTGTCAATCTCTCATCACTCACACTTCAAAATATAGATTTAAGTGGGGGAATCACGCTGACTGGCGCCAATTTCACCAATACGGATATTAGCGGTGAGTCTACAAATCTCGCCGGGGTCATCACCGGTAATCTCGTTGGTCTGGATACCGCCACCCTCCCCACCGGATATGTTGCGCGTAACGGATTCATTATAGGTCCGCGTGTCGTGCTTCGTGGAGCCAATCTCTCGGCGCAGAACCTCACTGGAATAGATCTCTCGGGTGTGGATTTATCCGGCGCCAACTTGACCAACGCCGTCCTGACAAATGCGAATATTCATCCGACTACGACGAATTTGACAAACACGATACTCACTGGGGTCGTGAGTGGCGGGATTACTGGCGCTGGGTCCCCCTCATCACCGGCATCCACGACTATTCCTGCAGGGTATAGCATCCGCGGGGGGTTCATTGTCGGCCCGGCGGTCAATCTATCAAATGCGGCTGCATCCGGCGTGGATTTATCCAATGTCGTCCTTACCGGTGCCAACCTTACGTCCGCCACCCTGACCGGCGCCAATCTCACCGGCACCATCCTTACCAGTGCCAACCTCACGTCCGCCACCCTGACCGGCGCCAATCTCACCGGCGTCACTACTGGCGCGCTCATTGGCGCAACCACCGCCACCCTCCCCACGGGATACGTTCCGCGAGGCACCGGTGCGCCAGGGACATTTATCGTCGGTCCCTCTGTCATCCTCCGTGGCGCGAATCTCACCAATGCCGACCTCACCGCCGTCCGTATCACTGCGTGTGATGTATCTGGGGTCATATTTACAGGTGCGACGGTCACAGGCATCATCTCGGGCGGTCTTGTGAATACAGCCAATATCGCGGCGCTTCCATCCGCAAGTTATGTCATCCGGTCAGGTTTTCTGGTCGGACCCGGCGTGGACCTTTCGGGCGCAGCGCTGTCAAACCAACTTTTCACAGGATTATCGGTGGCTAGCGCGAATTTCACCAACGCCAACCTCACCGGTGCCACATTTACGACAACCACTGTGACCTCGGCGAATTTCACTGGCGCAACATTTACGAATATAACGTGCGGTGGCGGTCTCGTCGGGGTCACCTCGGCCATTCTCCCCTCCGCCGCATTTGTTGCCCGCGCTGCGACCTATAACGTATTCCTTGGCCCGGGTATCATCACCCGAAATCAGAATTTCACGAGTATTGACCTCGCTGGGATATCGCTCATCGGCGCGGATATGTCCGGGTGTAATCTCACCAACGCCACCCTGACAAACGCGGATATCTCCGGCGCGAATCTGCGCGGGACCACACTGACGGGCATCATAACTGGTGGCCTCACATCCAATACCACGGGCGCGACGATTACAACCCTCCCAAGTGGATATATCATCCGCGCAGGATTCATCGTTGGCCCCAGTGTCAACCTCGTCGGCGCCAATCTCTCCAACGCGGACATAAGCGGGCAATCTCTCGTAGGAACCAACATCACCGGCGCGAATTTCCTCGGCGCCACATTTACGCGCCTCGTCTCGGGCGCAATCACCGGCGCAGATACCGCATCCCTTCCCAACGGATATGTTGCGCGAAATGGGTATATCATCGGCCCGTATGTCCTCCTTCGCGGTATCACTACCGGACTCACCGGTATTAATTTAACCGGCGTCCAACTCACTGGCGCGGATTTATCCGGTTGCGTCTTTACAAACTCTAATTTCACAAATGTGGATATCTCCGGCGCAAATCTCTCGCGTGTTACATTTACAGGTGTGACGAGCGGGGGCGTCACCGGCGGTGCATCCACAGCACTTATAATGCCTACGGGTTATGTCGTGCGCGGTGGGTATATTCTCGGCGCGGGTGTTTCGCTGATCAACGCGAATCTCGCGGTCTCTGGATCTCTTGACCTCACCGATGTCATCTTAACCGGTGCGAATATCTCTGGCGCGACCTTCGGTGCTGGAACGACCCTCGTGCGTCTCGTGACAGGTGGACTCGTGAATAGCGCGCCCCTCGCCACCCTCCCCACCGGATATGTATTTCGCAGTGGGTTTATTGTCGGCCCTAACGTGTCACTCGCAAGCGCATCACTTACCAACGTGGATTTATCAGGTGTTTCACTCGCGGGGACGAATATGACGAGTGCAAATATAAGTGGCGCATCCACCGTATTGACGCGGGTCACCTCGGGTGGTATCACCGGTCTTGCGACCGCCACCCTCCCCGTGGGGTATGTAGCCCGCAATGGATATATTATCGGCGCGGGTGTCAGTGCGTTTGGTGCGGCGCTTTCCTCTATGAGTTTTACGGGTGTGAATATGACCGGTATTGATTTATCGGGTGCAACCCTGACGAGCGCGACCCTCACCGGCGCGACCCTCACCAGTGCCAACCTTACAAATGCCAGGCTTACAAATGCGATAACGGGTGGCGGTATTATTGGTCTCACGGGTGCAACCGCTCCCACCCTCCCTGCGGGGTATGTTGCGCGCACAGTAAGCACGGCCACCAACGGGTTTATTATAGGACCGCAAGTCTCGCTTCAAAATGCCGTGCTTACAACAGGGGGTGTCGGGGGTGGCATAGACCTATCAGGCGTCGCGCTTACGAGTGCGAATTTTACAGGTGCGAACCTTACCGGCGTCGTGTTGACCAACGCGGACATCAGTGGCGCTATTTTCACAAATACTACACTGACAAGTGTCCGGAGTGGGGGTCTCACCGGCGCGGCCACCGCAACACTGAAGGCGGGTTATGTGGTCCGATATACAGGCGGTGGTGGTGCGGGAACGGGGTCCGGATTTCTGATTGGCGCAGGTGTTTCACTCACCGGCGCGGATTTGTCGGGAGTAGATATGTCGGGCATTGTCCTCACAAGCACGGATTTCACCGGCGCGAACTTGACAAACGCCGTCCTGAGAAATGCGACGCTTACAACGGCCAATCTTACCGGCGCCACCATAACCGGTATTCTTACGGGGAATATCACCGGACTTACTACAGCGACGCTTCCGTCAGACTCGTATGTTGCGCGGGGTGGCGGCGGTTCTGTAGGCTGGATTGTGGGGCCAGGCGTGAAGTTGGTCGGCGCCAATCTCTCCAGCACAGACCTCACGGATCTCGTGATAACTGGGTGTGATATATCAGGCGCGAATTTCGCGAGTGCGACGATTACCGGACTGCGAAGTGGCGGACTCTTACATGGCGTGGCAGGCACCGCTGGAAGTGCGACAATGCCGAATGCCGCGACATCGGTGCGTGGTAGTGCGGTCGGAAATGGAATGATCGTCGGTCCGGGTGTATCTCTCGTCGGCGCGAACTTGGACGGGGTAGATTTATCAGGCGCGACCTTCACCGCAGCGGATATCAATGGCGCGATATTTACGACGACGACGAATCTTACAAATATAACAACTGGTGAATTGCGTAATTCGGGGCTTGCGATATTTCCGACCACACCACCGCAAGCGACGGCATACTTTACGCGGAATGGATTCATTGTAGGTCCAGGTGTGCGCCTCCTCTCCGCGGATTTATCGGGCATTACACTTACGGGTTTCAGCGTTGCGCGGGCAAATCTCACTGGCGCCAATCTGACAAATGCCGTATTTACTGGCGCGGATATTAGCGGTGCGAATTTTACTGGCGCAACCTTCAACGGCGTGATTTCAACAGGTGGTGGAATAACCGGCGGTAATCCGGCGATACACGGAACGATATTCCCGACGATTCCAGCGGGCGCGGGCGCGGGCATATGGGCGGTCCGCGGTAGCGGCGGATTCCTGCTTGGCCCTACCGCCATCGCACAGTCTGCCGACCTTTCATCATCGGTAGACTTATCCGGGATTAATTTACGCGGTTGCGACCTCTCTGGTGCCAACTTCACAGGCGCATCTTTCGCGAATAATGACATAACCACCACGAATTTCACGAATGCGGTATTTACCGGAGTATCAAGCCAGGGTCTCGTCCCCGCCACCGCCACCACCACCGTCCCCGCCACCGCACCTGTCTTCGCCGGGACGTCCGCCGCCAATTACACTCTCCGTGGCGGGTTCATCGTCGGCCCTGCGGTCGCCCTCGCCGGCAAAAACCTCACCGGCGTCAATCTCGCCAACACGACACTCACCAGCGCCAATTTCACCAACGCCAATCTCACGAACGCCAGCCTCGCCGCCGCCGATATTTCGGGTGCGACCTTCACCGGCGCCACGTTCACCGGCCTATTGTCCGGACAAATAGTTTCTCCGGCCACGGCCGTGACTCTCCCCACATCCGACTTCCAACTCCGCGGGGGGTTTATTGTGGGTCCGGCGTGTAATCTCTCGGCAGCGAATCTGACGAATGTGGATTTATCCGGAACGAACCTCGCGAATGTCACGATAAACAGTGCGACCAATTTCTCCAATACGTTAATCGTAGGCGCCACGATCACGGGTCTGACATTTACGTCGGTCCAGAAATCGCAACTGCGGCGAAATGCGGCCAATGTTTCTGCGAATATTCCAGGACTGGCGATAAGCACAATGGCCCCGAGCGATTTCCTGTCGCTTAATTCGGCGATACGCGCGACGGACATTGCGCGGTTGACGGGGGGTGTGGAGGTATACTCGCCAACCATCGGGGGCGGGCCGGGTGGTATCACGACGGTCGTTCCTGATTTCGCGTCGGTCGCGGACACTACGAAAGCAATTTATGTGGATATACCCAATGATATCGCATTTCAAATCACTGGGAATCGCGCGGGGGACAACAAGCAGTATCGTAGCACGGGCGCAGGCGCAGTAACCGAGGCCGACGGGTCGCAAAATGTCGTCACAGTTCTCCGAATTCGTAATACTGCATACCGGGTCTTTGCCGGGTCGCTTATTGGAATTCCGCTGACCATTAATGAATATCAATTAAGCGGATCGGGGTTATATGATGTCATTATGGAACACGGAGGGTATGGTAGCGCGCCGAGAGGCAGTACTGGACCGCGGGGTCCACCAGGCACAAATGCCTCCAATGGCGCTACAGGCGTGACGGGACCGGCCGCCGCGTCCAATGGCGCAACTGGACCCGATGGCCCTATCGGCGCGACAGGACCTGATGGCGCAACCGGGCCAACCGGCCCCGACGGCGCAACTGGCCCCGTGGGCGAAATCGGGGCCACGGGGGAATACGGACCGAAAGGTCCCGCTGGAATCGCAACCGAGGTGGGTGATACGGGACCCGCCGGCCCCAACGGCGATACAGGCATAACCGGTCCTCGTGGTATTCCGGGTGTGACGGAATTCGTGGGAGATACAGGACCCGCTGCATCCGCCACTGCCGCGCCGACGGGACCTCACGGAACTTATATAACCCTGGGCGCAACGGGCGCAACAGGCACAACCGGCCCCACCGGTGAATTCGCGGTGTGGAAATATTATACCTACCCCGCAGGGTTCGGCGGCAATACGGGCAATACTGGCAATACGGGCAGTATTTATTACGGAGGTCGGGTCGCCATTGGAAAGCCGGCACCGGATGGCGCATTTGCGCTGGATGTGAGTGGCAGTATCCGATGTATTGGTATAAATAACGTGAGTGATTACAGAATTAAGGGAAATGTGCGCGACATCCAAGACCCGGCGACGGCGCCGACGATGACGAAATTACGCGGCGCGTATTACTTGAATACATTGACAAATAAATACGAGTATGGGTTCATCGCACACGAAGTCGCCGAAATATACCCCGAACTCATATATGGCACAAAAGACCACAAAACAGAATTACAATCGGTGGACTATCGGTCAATGTTTGCCATCCTTGCGAGAGATATTCAAGACTTGAAGGAACGTGTGATTCGG